>BNJU01001505.1_pt1 | contig 139363 bp, 183 predicted proteins | sample 8539281 | NCBI WGS metagenome assembly BNJU01 (sample SAMD00202456, study PRJDB9452) | human saliva metagenome | isolation source: human saliva | place: Japan
TTGCTTTCTTTGAGCTAGTTGACTTTTCCTCTTGCTTGGCAATAGCCTTGTCTAGGTCTTGGAAGAAAAGAACCGATGGCTTCTTGTTCGGGAGGAAGGCAACATCATATTTACTTTTTTAAACTTCCCTTGTTAATTGAGGCTGTGCCCCCACCTGTAACAAAAGGTTTAAAATTAAACGATAGACAAAAAGCATACAAAAATGGCTTAATAATATTAGCTTGCTTCTCAACATTAACAACCATTGAATTACCTGTAATCCAAACAGGTCCTTCAACAAAAGCTTGGTGTTCCCTGTTCCCTCTCCCTCGCAGAGATGGTAACTTGATCTTCTTTATGATTGTAATCCTTATAATATCCAATATAACCATTCCGCCAAATACTGGAAAGCCCTCTGTTAGTAACTCTTCACTAGATATTGTTTTTGGTTGATATAATTCCGATATATCTCCTAATAAAAGCACTAGTCCACTCATCTTCAAATCCTGCAAAAGCGAAAGGGCTGGTTTCTTTTGTTCTTTGGCTGGGAAAAAGGAGCTTGAGGTAGGTTTTTCTTCTGCTCTTTAAGCACCTCTAACTTACGCTGTTGAAGGCTGATGAGCTGGTCAATATCTTGGAAGAAAGAACCAATGTCAGTTTGTTCAGGGGAGGGAGGGAGGAAACTTGAATTGCTTCAATATCACTACCATTGTATGACGGTGAGCACCTACTTGAGAATACTTCGATAAGTTCAGTGTATCAAATAAAATCTTGCAAAACATAATATCCCAATATGCTGAAGGAATATAAACCATCGTATTATTATCAATTAGAAACGGTTCCTAATTAGGCGCTTTCGATTTAACAATAACGTAGCCCCACTTTAGTAAACATAATCGCTGGCACAGTATCTATTACCTTCCATTTTCGAGAATCTATTTGTTCTTGAGTTACATAGTTATTAGAAGTTACCATCTCAATTTCATTACCGATATTATTCATATCAGAAACTTTATAAAAAGAATTTCTCTCACTCCACCTTGTTCGCTATCTGGGAATCCGACTCCTGACTTTGTTTCACCAACTTCCTAATTTCTTCTCTGCCCAAGGTTCGATATATCCGACAAAGCGATAACTTGGTTTCTTTGTCATATTTTTCCTCCAATTATTTCATCTTTATTTGTATCTATAAATTGCAATTGATAAGCTTTACGAGCACCCCATGCCTTAAGTATTTTCTTAATAGTATATTCATTCTCCTTATCAAACTTGTCTACATAAATGCTCACATCCGGTGCCTGTTTAAAGATTTCTTTAAAGTACGGAGCATCCACTCCATTCTCATCCCGAATACCAAAACCAATAAAGTAGATTTCTTTGATAGAACTTAAACTTTTGAAAAAGTAGTCGTATTTTCTAATTCGCTGATGGACTGGCTTTCTATTAGCAGCAGACAATCTGTACATAGCCTGAGATAAAATATCCGCTCCTTCTGGTATGACTATCGAATCTTCTCCATGACCAAATATAAGAACTCCATCATCCAAATCGCCATGAATATGAATGATGTTAGAAGAAGAAATGCCGTAAAAATCTTCTAGAGTACGAGTATAATTGAAATTCAAAAATCTTGCATCTCTATTAGTTAGAATCGTTTCTTTTGCAATCGGGAAATGAGAGGTAAACTTTCTCATGCTCAATTGACTTTCCCATTGCTCATAGGTTTCTTTAATCCATTGTTTAAATAACTTGTTCAATTGATGATGAACATATTTACTGAGTTTATCCGCTACCTCTTTGGCAAGTTCTTTTCTAGACTCAGTGTCCTCTTTACTATCTTTCGTCACATGGTAAGGAGTGCTAGCGTTCATAAAAGGAAAGCAGGCTAGTTTTTCCTCAAAATCTCCCCAAAACCTTTCTGTAGCTGTAATATGTAGAAGAATTTGATAAAGTAATCTCAACTTTTCCTGACTATCAATACTATTCAAGGTTTCTATCATTTTTCAGAAAATAATACATTCTTAAATATTTCGTCGTCATGTTCTTTTTAGATATTCTTTTGATAGAGTCCAAGTTCTGCAACGAATCTAACAACTCATCTTTCCCATAAAGCCTGCTGATAAACAAACTTTTTGAAATATAGATAATCTGTCTTCAAATCATGCGCTATATCAAAACCATTACCAATAATAAATAATTTCTCCACTATATCCCCTTTCTATTACTCCATTTTCTTATTTCTACACTTTAGATTTTTCTTTTTGATTTCTATTCTTCAATTTTACCTATTTTTGAAACAATAGATAGGCTGATTTGTCAAGATAAAGTTAAACACCTATCAAATAAGAAAAAGTCAAATCGGTAGTTTATCTCCCCTTAGCGGTAAGATATCCTCTGAAATCATGCGCATATAGTCCTCTTTGAGGGCTTTTTTGTATTTGAGTTTTGGTAGTGCCTTGTCTCCGTGGGCTTCCTTATAGGCCAGATAGTCCTGAGAGTCTATGATGGCTTTTTCGCCATTTTGCTTGTCTCGTCCGATGCGATAGTTGTCCACTACGAACTGGAGTTCGTCCTCCCCTATCTGCCAATAATCTGCCGTTTCACGAATCTTTTTCTGGGTTGTTAGCTCAATCATCTCATCCAACTTATGGGTTACAGACTGCCCCTGATAGCTCTTGGCATCTGCTTGGACACTCTGCCAGAGTTTGGAGATGAGGTTGGATAACTTGGGATTGGATTTGTTCAAATCTTCGATATAGTTATCTACCAGACTCTTTTCCTTTTTTCCAATGAGGTTTTCCCGATTTTCGATCAAGGCTTGGATGAGAGAGAGGATATAGTGATAGTTTATCTCATCGGTGCGGATGGATTCAAGCTCGTACTCTATATCTACGAGGACGCCGTCCTCTCCTTGATTTTCTGGTCTACGTCTGCGGAGTTCTTCGATGACATTTTGATATTGGCCGGCAAAGTTCTCGATGTCCTCTAGACTGAGACCAATCTCTCTGAGAATGACTTTCTCATCATAGTCCGAATAGACTTGTATAGAGGATAGGAGCTTGTCAAATTCTTGGAAGGCCTTGGCAAAGCGTTTTAATTCTGCATCTGTCGCTGTATCCAAATCTGGCACCTGTTCTGGACTTGGAGCGACAGCTAATAGTTGATGAACCTTCTCCAGAAACTTGGCCTTCTCCTCCTTCCATTCTGGGGCTAAGACACTGGTTTCGCCACCATTTGAGTAGAGACTCAGAGCTTCATCCACTTTTTCTTTAAAACGGTCAGGCGTTTGGAAGGTAACGATTTGGCCGAATTTCTTGCCTTCATCAAAGAGGCGATTGGTTCGTGAAAAGGCCTGAATGATATGCTGAGGTTTCATGGGCTGACGATCCATGAACAGGGTTGATAGGCAAGGAGCATCAAAACCCGTCAACAAGCGATCCACAACGATAACCAGATCCAACTGTTCCTCACGGAAGGCAAAGCGTTCTTTCTTACGGGCCAAACGGTCGTTGAGGTCACTATTGTAAGAAGCAATGGTGGCTAGGCTAAAGTGGGTGCCAAACATAGCATTGTAGTCTTCTAAACTCTCCTCCATGTAGGCTTGGTTGACATAGGAGTCTGCTTCATTTTCTGTCACAGAATAGGTAATAGCAACCTTAGGAAAGTCTGGCAAGACCTTTTTAACATTTTCCGAAATGCTTAAAGATTTTTCTCCATTTTTGACTTGCTTGATCAGGTTATAATAGGCTTGCGCACGGACAATGCTTTTGACAGTCAAAATGGCTTCATAGGTTTTTCCTACCCCATTTTGGAAACCGAGTTTGCGTCTTGAGCGATTGAGAATGGCATCTAAAACGGCAAGCATGTGACCTTCGTCATCATAACGCTCCTCGTCAATCTCATCTTCTGCCCAGCCAGGCATGGTTGTCTGATACTCCACATTAAAGCCAAGAACTGCCTTGTCATGGATGGCTTCTTTGACGGTATATTGGTGGAGGCAGTCACCGTACTGCTCTTCGGTCGTCTGAGCAAGGTCGCCTTTTTGTTCACGTTTATTTTCTGTAAAGATTGGCGTTCCTGTAAAACCATACCAGAGAGAATTTGTAAAGAAGTGCTCTAGGTGGCGCTGGCGTTCAGGAGTCACTGCGCGATGGCATTCATCGACGACAAAGGCTAGTTTGAGTTGTTTGATACGATTGTAAACCTTTTTGGTGACGCCCTTCATCAAACTGACGAATCATGGCATTGATTTTTCTGGATGGTCGTGACAACAACACGGCGATCATCAGAAGCTAGATTTTTAACCAATTCCTGTGTATCATCGGTCTCGTCGATATCAATCATATCGTTCTCTGCGTAAGACTGAAAAGAACTGGTCGTTTGCTGGTCGAGGTCTGTCCTATCAATCACAAAGATTGTCTTTTTCGATAGATGGAATCTGGAGCAGATTGCGCGAAACCTTATAGGATGTCAGTGTCTTTCCTGAACCAGTCGTATGCCAAATATAGCCTGACTGGCGCTTGCGACTGGCTTCACGGATGGCCTCAATAGCATGAACCTGATAGGGGCGCAATAAAATCAAGGCCTTTTTGTCATCATCGATGACAGAATACTGCATGACCATCTCATGGGCTCTTGGTATCGACAAGACAGACTCAGCAAAGTCAAATAGTTGAGGCTGGGGTTTATTTTCACTATCCACCCACTTGGTCAAGAAGCGTTCATTTAGCTTGTGGCTTTGGCAGCTGCAATGTAGCGAGTATCCGTTACATTGGAAACGACAAACATTTGAAGACTTGAATAAATACCTCAGAACTGTCCTTCTTGGTCGTATTTTTAATCTGACGGAAAGCATCCATGTAAGGATGAGAACGGCTTTTCAGTTCGATTTTGAATCATGGGCAGACCATTGATCAGCAGAGTCACATCTCCACGGCGCTGGCGAATCCCTTCTCCGCCTGTGATAACTTGGTTGACAACCTCATAGCTGGATTTACCACCTGCGACATTGTTTCTCCACAAAACTTCCAAGCGAATGGTTCCTAGACTGGCATCCTCACGTTGAACCTGCACCTTGGCAATACCATTTTCCCCTGCTATCCACTTGGCTGCTTCATAGAAGTTGACAAAATTGAGCTGGTTTTTGATTTGATTTTTCTCTGAATTCGTAAGGGATGGTCTTGTAAAAATGCGGACATTATTGGCTTCAGCTTGGCAAAAAGTTTTTCCCATAGAAGGTCTTCTGTATTTAACTCAGGTCGATACACCCATTGACTTTCTCCTTTGTCAACTGGTTGATCAAATCTCGCTCGATAGCCAATTCCTGTTTTGGTTTTGGGTTTACCTGCTACAGGGATAGAGTCTCATCTTTAGGAGAGTCTCTGGCTGATGGAAATCCTGCAAGGCTGCTTGGTTGAGATGTTGTAATTTTTCAAGAAGGGCTTGCTCCGTACCTTTTATGGCTTGATAGGCTGCCGTCAGGTCTTTATCTGCATTTAGGTAGTGATGGGGATTCTTCTTTATCTGGATATAGCCCTGCACCAAATCTTCTAAACGTCTCAACTGAATAGCCAGCTGATTTTGGAGTTCCTGAGAATTGCTTCCAGAGGCTTCTTTCTGGTTGATAGCCTCTAGGTATTCTACGATAGCAGCATAACTAGCCTGCAACTCAGGTGCTGAAACGATGAGTTCTTGTTCTAATTCTTTTGATAAAGTGTAAGCCATGTTCATACCCCATTTCTACAACGCAAAAAGCCTACCAAAAACATTGGTAGGTTTTGAAAATGGGTATGAAAACGCGAGTTTATATATATATATATATATGCAATCTAGTTATTTGCTTAAATCTGAAAACCATAGGGACTCTTCCTTTTCATTCATCCAAGGCGTTGATAAGATTGAAAAACAACACCTTTACTTCCTTCTATTTTAGCATAAAAGCCTTGTTGGGAAAAGGCTTACCATGGTTTTATCTCTATTTTAGAGTAAACTTGCTTGCAGGTAACTGACGAGGAAGGGCAAGGTACTCCTAGACAAAGAAAAATCCCCTGTAAACTAAACTTGCAGGGGATTTGTGTGTTATTCTTGTACTTCTTTCTGAGCGGCCTTTCCTTGGTCCAGAAGGGCTTGGACGATTTTCTCATCGCGTAGTTTGACAGAATCGTTGATCATTTCTGCGGATTTAACGATGGTTGTTTCTAGTTGGGCACGTTTCTGACGTCCCAACTCAATAGCAGCGACGATACCTTGGTTTTGAGCAACCAGACTTTCAGCCAGTTTGGTAACCGATTCGACAGCTACTGTCGGGCTTTGGGCAATTCGTTCCATCTGCGGAATCACTTCCTTGCTGGTTTCAGCTAGCATCTGAAGGGCAGCATTGTTAGCATTGACAATGGCATCTGCCACGACACCTGATTTCATTGATTGCTGCAAAATACCAAGTTGGGCAATCGAAAGCTTCATTGTTGGAATGGTATTGCGACGAAGCATACCCAACTTTTGACGCATATCAGATGACACCTTCACAAGATTACGCATCTGAGGTGTTGTTGCCCAGGCAACATAGAGACGGCTGACATACTCTGTGTGTTGTTGTTCGAGGGTATTAACTACTTCTGCCATGCGGGCCAATTCTTGTGACTTGGTTTGGTATTCTACCGTACTCGTATCGAGTTGGTCAACTTGAGCTTTTAGTTCTGCAGCGCGATTGCCAGCTTCTGTCTGGCTGGCTTCGATAAAGGAAATCACTCCCACTAGATTTTCAATGGATTTGGTATTGTCCTCAATCAACATCTCAGCAGAGACGATATTTCGAGCTAGCACGTCTTCTTGCTTAACCACTGCGGCAGCCATGCCATCGAGTTTTTGCTCCACTGTTTTTGAATCAAAGTAAAATTCCTGTAGTGTATTCTTGCTCTTGTTAAACAATCGTTGCAAAAAGTTTGGCTTTTCTTCTAACTCAGCTATTTCAGCGTTCTTGTATTTGACAACAAAGCCTTGCAACTCACGGTTGGTATTCTTAAGTAGATCATCCACTTGGGGAATCTGCAGTTTCTTTTGTTCTGACAAGATACGATTGACCGTATTATTCACACCTTCTACAGCAGATTGTCCAAAATCCAAAAGGGCATTTTGATTGGTGACAAACTGGTCTACTAACTGGGGCACGCGCGCCTTGATTCCTTCTTGCTGTTCAGGGCTCAACTTCTCAAGGAAGGTCAAGGTCTTGTCTGAGCCAGTATTGGTCTCGATGATTTGAGTTGTCTTATCCACCTTAGCTACCGCATTATTGGCAATCTGGTCAATATCAAAATTAAATTCTGTCATGGTTACTCCTTTATTTCTAACCTATTCTTTACGATCTTTTTCTAAGATACGCAGACTGATATCAAAATCACGCATATCTGTTTCATTAAGCTCTCTTAACACTTGGTCCAGCTCAAGGTCAAATTGTTCGATAGCAGCTTGAGCTTGTTGCAAAACGTTCTTCTGCCCGATTATAGTTTTTTTAGGATTGGCCTTAATCTTTAAATAACCTTCTAAAATCGTTTGGAATTTCTCCATCTTTAAACTATGAATGGCAGTCAACTCTTCCTTATCCCCCTCAGCAGAGGTAGCAATCTTGTCTAAAATGGCCTGATGGTCAATAGCAATATTGGCCAAGGTCTGGGATAATTCAGGGCTAATTCCTCTGGCTCTGCTTTTTTCAAGATCCACTTGACTTTCTCTTTCCAAACGCTCGAACTGAACATCGATGTTTGCTCGAACTGTACGAACCTTTTTATCAATGCGGTTATACACATCATCACCGATATAGGACTTGAGACGATCCGCTTCCTGATGGATTTCTCGCAACTCAATCAATACTTGATTAGCCAGACTCTTATAAGATTCTGAACCTTTTTCAGCAAAAATTCCTCTAGTTGCTGAATATCTTTATCCGCCTGGCGAATCCGAGCTTTTTAAAAGCTCAATTTGATCGTCGAGTACGATCCTTCAAAAGAGGATAGCGCCAACGTCTGTAAAAGCAGATAAGTACCATAACCTAGCAGAACACAGATCGCTAGAGGTAGTGCATACTGAATCAGAAGCCCCAGTAAAATAAAAACTCCCCCAAAAAAATAGAGGCATCCTTTCCAAAAAAACCATTACCCGATTTCATAAACATTCCTTATTTTTCAATTTATAAGTCTATTTTTAGCACAAAAGATAAAAATGAGGGTAGAAATCCCTTAGGAAAGAGTTGATTTCTTTATTGTATAATGGAACTCAGTAGCTCATGTTTTTATTTAAGTTGTATAGACTTAAACTACAAGTGTTAGTAATCCAGGCTTACCTAGTGAGTTCTACAAAAAAGTGAAATAAAGGCTTGAAATATCAGGGGTTATGTGTTAAAATTAACCTGCAATGTGAGTAAAGTTACAGCATATGTAACTAAAAAAGCCCCACCGTGCCACCGATGGGGTTTTTTGCTACCCTCTAAAAGGGTCAACCATTACTTCTTACGTTTCTTAATCCATAACTTGAAAAGCTCAGATAAGACGTTAATCAGTAACGGAGCTAGAAACACTGTGAGTAAAGTTTCTAACATATGTAACATCTCCCTTCCTTAAATTGAGGGGGCGAAAACATTATATCATACCAGATTCATATCATCAACATCACTAAATTCAATGAAGGAGCTGCAAATGATAATCCCTTAGTTATGGAAAATCTATAAAGCCTAATGTAAGCACAACTTCACTGATTCATAGGGATTGTGAATCATAGTATACACCACGAAAATACTGGATGGTCACCACTGCTCTATATCTAGAACTGCTATATGTATTGATAATTCTGCAATTAAACGCTTCTTGGAATACTTTAAAACAAAGAGTGACAAGTTGAAGAAATATAGAACCATTGAGGAGATACTGGACTACATCAACCAAGAAATTGAAAAATTAGGTAAGGAAAACTTCTTCCACAAGGCTTATGAAAAAAACACTTCACCAAACCCACGGTGACGCTGCTAAAGCAGATGACCTGGTTGTTGAAGGTGGAAAAGTTGACTAATACTTCCCAAGAATATAAAGAAATCAGGTAAGCCTAGTGACTACCTGATTTTTCTATATCTTAAGCATTTTGCCAATTTTCTTGGTCTTCTTTAAAGCGTTTTAGGAGATCAAGTCCTTCTGGTGTGATATAGCCTTCTTCTTGAGCTAGGTGGATGAGCTCGCTATAGTTTGAGAGGGTTACTAGTTTGACACCAGCATCCGCAAAGTTCTTATCTGCTTTTGGCAATTGATAGCTGAAAATAGCCACAACACCAAGAACATCAGCTCCTTCACGTTTAGCAGCTGCCACAGCTTCAAGAACTGAACCACCAGTTGAAATAAGGTCTTCGACAACGATCATTTTTTGACCTTGGGCTACACGACCTTCGATTTGGTTTCCTGCACCATGGTCTTTTGGTTTACTACGGATATAAGCAAATGGTAGATTCATCTTGTCAGCGATGATGGCACCATGCGGAATACCTGCAGTCGCTGTTCCTGCAATCACTTCTACCTCTGGGAATTCTGCTTTAATAGCTTCCACAAAACCATTTTCAATCAAGGTACGAGTTTCTGGGTAAGCAAGTGTCACACGATTGTCAGTATAAATCGGTGACTTGATGCCTGATGCCCAAGTGAACGGTTCTTCTGGCTTGAGGTAAACGGCTTGAATTTTCAATAGATGGCTGGCAATGTCTTTAGCAAGTGTCATGGTCTACTCCTTTTGTTTTTATAATTTTCAGTCTTGGTTCCACTCATCCTTGATAGCATGATAAGCTGCTACTGGATCCGTGGCTTGAATGATTGGGCGTCCAACTACGATATAGTCACTACCAATCTGATAAGCATCCGCAGGTGTCATAACTCGTTTTTGGTCTCCAACTGCAGCGCCTGCTGGTCGAATACCTGGTGTTAGGCAGATAAAGTCTTGGTTGGTAGCTTCTTTGATGAGTTTCACTTCCTGAGCCGAACAAACCACACCATCTAAACCCGCTTCAGCAGTTTTCTTGGCATAGTGAATAACCGATTCTTGAAGACTGGTTTGAATATTTTGAAAGTCTCTCATTTGTTCTTCAGAAGTTGAAGTCAACTGGGTAACAGCAATCAATTTGGCTTCTTTTCCAAGTCCTTCACGCGCAGCCTTCATCATCTCTACACCACCTGTCGCATGAACATTGGTCATATCAACGCCCAGATGAGACAAACCTTCATGGCTGACTTGACTGTATTAGGAATATCATGAAGTTTAAGATCTAGAAATACACTATGTCCCAAGCCTTTAAGATAAGAAATAATCTCAGGTCCTGTAGCATAATAGAGCTCCATACCTACCTTTAGATAGAGACTCTCTCCTGCTGGAAATTGATCTAAAAACTTCTTGACTGCTTCAAAACTTGGAAAATCAAGAGCAATAACTGGACGAGATTCGCGCATACTTTTCTCCTTTTACCTTTGTTCGCAAGAGAGTATGAAAAAAGGAACCTGCCTACAGCAAGGTTCCACGAAAAATGGGTAGTCTCCACCCTTTCACCGTCTAACCTTAGCTGCCTCTCTGGACTGCTTTAAAGGTTTTTTACTATTCTATTATTTAAAGCGATACTTGTCAAGTAAAAACCAGCGATTGAACTTGTAGAAAACAGGACTCATCATCAAGTCAATAGAGGCATCTCAAACTTAACGACTCTGTGATTGTTGGGTTGTTTGATTTTGAGTTTGTGTGTGATTCTGAGTTTGATTCCCTTGCTCTTCTTGTTTTTTCTTTTCTTCTTCCTGCTTCTTCTTTTCCTCTTCTTTAGCTTTGATTCTTGCTTCTTCTAAAGCCTTATCCGTCAAGCTATAACTATAGATCCCAACTTCCATATCAATACCGCTTGGCACTGTTAATTGAGGTTTAATCTTGCTATAGTAAGGCAATTTTTTACCTAGTTCTGATAAAGGAACCAAAACCTCATCCGTATCATACATGGTAATCTTGAGAAGATCGCTGGTTACACTAGTTGGAGCCAATTCAATCGTTTTGATAGCTTGCTTAATCTCTGGGCTGACTTCAGCCAGTTGTTCAATCAAGGTTTTGACTTGCTGCTCATCGTTAAAGAGTACGGACATATAGGTTTCAGGAAGACTGACTAGACTAACTGGACTGGTTTCCACCGTCCCACTAGAAAGAATCGGATAATGGTCCTCTCCAGAAACATAATAGGCTACAATCCCGTATTCCTTGACCTGGATGGTAAAATTGGTCGGAAATTGATAGCGAATGCTAGCAGATTCAATCCAGTGATTGGACTTAATCATCTCAGCATGTTTATCTTTATTGAGAAGCAGATCAAAGGTATAGTCACTATCACGAATCCCTGAAGCCTCTTTGATTTGGTCTGCATTGGTCTCTACCGTACCAGTAATCTCTATGTTTTTCAGAGTTGAGTAAGGCGTCAAAAGATAGATGGAAAAGATCAAGACAAGCAAACTTGGGATTAGAATCGTAACAGCACGCCAGATATGAACACTTGGAATAGAAGGCTTGGCCATCTTTTTCTTAGACTTAGATCTCTTTTCTTCTACTTTTGTTTCATTAGATGTTTCTTCAGATTTTTCATCCTCTTCTTCTACTTGTTCTGTCTCAGTAGTTTCCTCCTCATTCTCAGGAGAGGACTGGTCTTCTGCACTCTCCTTCTGCTCTTCAGGATTAGAATCTGAGGTCTCTTCTGCCTCAGTATCTTCAGATAAGTCTGACTCTTGTTCTTCCTTGGTCTCTTCTTCAGCCTTTTTGCGCAGATATTCACGGTTCTGCTTCTGCCACTCTGATAAAGTGGTTTCTTCTTCCAAAGTTTTTGCAACTTCTTTTTTATTGGTATCTGCTTGGGCCTTTTCTTTGGCTAGTTGAGCCTCTTCTTCAGCTTTTTTTTGAAGATATTCTTGATTTCGTTTTTGCCACTCTGACAATTCCTTGCTTTGAGTTGGCTCTTGTTTCTTATCCTTTGACATCGATTTTCCTTATGATAGATCTTTTTTTAGTAGCGCATAAAAATCCGCCACAGATTTTAATTCATGAGAATTCTTCATCGTGTTCTGGTAGTCTTCTTTGTGGGTCAAAAGCTTGCTTACTTTTTCTTCTAAAGTAGACAAGGTCAAGTCACTCTCTTGCAACTCCTCTGCATAGCCTTTTTTCACGAAATAAGCTGCATTTTCAATCTGGTCTCCACGGCTAGCTTCACGACCTAGTGGCACAATGACATGCAATTTAGCCATAGCAAGGAGTTCAAAGATGGTATTGGCACCACCACGAGTAATGACCACATCAGCCATATTCATGAGCGGTTGATAGAGGTCAGTCACATAGTCAACACGATAGAGGTTTGAACTTAGTTCATTTAAACTAGCATCACCTGTCAGGTTGATGATATTGTAGCGACTAGTTAACTCTTCCTTATGGTCTGTAACTAATTGGTTAAAGACACGCGCTCCAGCAGAACCACCTACAAAGAGAAGGGTTGGTAACTTACTATCAAATAAGTTCGGATATCCACCATTTCTTCAGGTTCTTCCATAACTGGACCAGAAACCTTGGTCACAGCTCCTACATGTTCTACCTTAGTGAGACTAGACGCTTGCTCGAAAGTAGAGTACATCTTAGTCGCAAACTTATAGGCGATTTTATTGGCCAAGCCCATAGAGAGGTCAGACTCGTGGATGAAGACTGGTACTCTGCATACTCTCGCTGCGATAACAGGGGGAACAGATACAAATCCACCCTTAGAAAAGAGGGCTTGTGGACGAACTCGAAGCATGATAAAGAGCGATTGAAGAATTCCAAAAGCAACCTTAAAGACGTCAACCATGTTTTGCCATGAGAAATAACGACGCAATTTCCCAGTTGCAATCGAATGGAAGGTGACATCTAAACCTGACTTGAGAATTTCATGATGCTCAATCCCATTTTTATCACCAATATAGTGGACTTCCCAGCCATCTTCGATGAACTTAGGCATTAACAAAAGGTTGAGGGTAACGTGTCCAACCGTTCCCCCACCTGTAAATACTATTTTTTTCATATTATCCCTTTAACTCCGCTACAGTGTCGATGAAAAGATCTCCACGTACTTCAAAGTTAGCATACATATCCCAGCTAGCATTAGCAGGACTGAGGAGAACCACATCTCCTTCTTCCGCAAGTTCATAAGCCTTTCGAGTTGCGTCAGCAATATCTGTTACATCCACATAAGCCACACCAGCCTTATCCGCTGCACGCTTGACACGTTCTGCAGACTGACCGAGAATGACCATGTTCTTAAGTCCAGTAATATCTGGAACCAATTCGTCAAACTCATTACCACGGTCCAAACCACCAGCAATCAAGATAACCTTGCTATTGTCAAATCCTGATAAGGCTTTTTGAGTTGCTAAGATATTGGTTGACTTACTATCATTGTAGAATTTCACCCCATTGATTTGGTCTACGAATTGGAGACGGTGTTTCACACCACCAAATGCTGACAATGTTTCCTTGATGGTTTCATTGTCAACACCACGAAGTTTAGCTACAGCAATGGTTGCAAGCGCATTTTCCACATTGTGGCTACCTGGAACACCGATTTCATCAGCTGCCATGACTTTTTCACCACGGAAGTAGAGAAGACCATCTTCAAGATAAGCTCCGTCAACCTTTTCAAGTGTTGAGAATGGTACTACAGTCGCATTTGTCTTTGTCGCAAGTTCTTTAGCTAATTCCTGGTTGAAGTTCAATACTAAGTAATCAGCTACTGTCATATTGCTTTGGATATTCCACTTAGCTTCAACATAAGCTTCAAAAGAACCGTGATAGTCAATATGCGTTGGCATCAGGTTGGTGATAACAGCAACTTCAGGATGGAATTCCTGGATCCCCATTAATTGGAATGAGGAAAGTTCCATAACAAGGGTATCCTTATTTGTTGCTGTCTGAGCTACCTGGCTTGCGGGATAACCGATGTTCCCTGATAAGAGGCCATTTTGCCCAGCCGCAGTCAGAACTTCTCCAATCATAGTTGTCGTCGTTGTCTTACCATTTGAACCAGTAATACCAACGATTGGTGCTTCTGAAATCAAGTAAGCCAACTCAACCTCAGTTAAGACTGGAATGCCTTTTTCTAGTGCTTTTTCAATCATTGGATTGCTATAAGGGATTCCTGGATTTTTCACCATGAGAGCAAAATCTTCATCCAACAATTCCAAGGGATGACCACCAGTTACAACCTTAATCCCATCTTCCAAAAGGCTTTGAGCCGCTGGATTTTCCTCAAAAGGTTTACCATCATTAACCGTCACAATGGCACCAAGCTTGTCCAAAAGACGAGCTGCAGACTCACCAGATTTGGCCAAACCTAGGACTAATACTTTCTTATTTTCAAATTGATCAATTCGTTTCATATCTAGAACTCCATTTCTACTCTTACTATTTTTACCATTTTTATGAAAATAAAAAAGCCACAAAGGGCTTTCTTATTAGTTTTTGTCCTCGATCAATTATTCTACAGACTTGAGGGCTTCTAACATATCCACCTTTCGGAGATAATGATTGACAAAAACTCCTAGGATGGTCAAAATGACACTGACGGCTAGAACTGGGATGAGATAAACTTCCCAGTCGACCTTGGGTTGAAAACGGAAGGTTCCAGGTGCAATCATCTGAATGAGAAATTGATGGAGATAAAAGCCTGATACCAATCCTACAATCATTCCAATTAGTGACAATATGATGGTCTCCCGATAGATATAAAGGGTCACTTCTTTGTTATGAAAACCAAGAACCTTGATGGTTGAAAGTTCCCGAATCCGTTCAGCAACATTGATATTGGTCAAATTATAGAGAATCACAATAGCTAGTAGCACCGATACCAGCACCAAAATCGCCATGGTATGATTCAAAGAATTGGCAAAACTTTCAAAGAGCTGAATAGTGGAGGCATTTTGAACGAGGCCACTGACAGCCGCCTGGTCCATAAATTCTCCTGCGACTCTTTCAGTATTAACTTCACTTTTATCCTTGAGTTGGAGCAAATATGTATTCATCTTGGGAGCTTGACCGTATATCTCCTTATAGGTAGCCTGATTCATATAGACAAAATGGCCCACATAGTGCTCGGTGATAGCACCTACTTTAAAGGTTTTCCCATCGATTGTAAAATTGTCACCAACAGAAACTCCAGCCAACTGGGCTAATTTTTCAGTCAAGACAACTCCGTTAGACAAGCCCAGTTTTTCCCCATTTTTTTCTAAATGGACAAAGGGATCCAGGTCATCTTGATCCGTTACCATCATGGTCACGGTTTGAACACCTGCCTTGCCAGCATACTTTTCCTCAACCTGTTTGGAAGAAATTAAACGATAGTTTTCAACTTCATCACTCTGCAATTTTCCTTCTAGCTTGGCCTTGTCAGAATCTGAAGCTCGAGAATTGACAGAGAGAACCATCTGGTATTGTTGCAGGTCCTTAAACTGCCTGTCTGCCACGCCAACCACAGAGGATTGAATCCCAAGCCCTGCAAAGAGGAGGGCTACTGAACCAGCAACTCCAAAAATGGTCATCAGCATACGCTGCTTATAACGGAAAATGTTGCGGGCTGTCACTTTCTGAGTAAAACTCAAGCGTGACCAGATAAAGGTTATTCGCTCCAAGAGAATTTTAGAACCCTTGACTGGTGGCTTAGGTAGTAATAATTGCGCTGCTTCTTCATGCAATTCTCTGCGAGATACAAGGTAGGCAGGTAGGACACTAGCCACTAAGCTTAGACCCAGAGCTAAGCAACTATAGGTCCAGTAGAAATACTGCTGACTCTCACCAACAATCATTCGCTCAGTAATGATATGCGAAATAGTAGGTGCTAGGATGTAGTGACCAAGCAAAATTCCTAGAAGAGTTCCAAGAGTACCAGCAACCAGACCATAAATCACAAACTTAGCAATGATGTCTTTGCTGTGGTAGCCTAGAGCTTTGAAAATACCAGCATTGGTTCTTTCCTCATCTACAAATCGTGTCATGGTGGTAAAGGTAACCATGGCTGCAACGGCATAGAGAACAACTGGAAAGATATTCCCAACGGCACGAATACTCATAGCCGAGTTACTATACATGAGGTAACCTTGACCAGTAGGAGAACTCTTGCGATTGTAGACATGATAGGTTGGCTCTGTTAGAGCCTTGACCTCATCCTGACTAGCCTGCCATTTATCCTTTTCGCTCGCCAGATTCGTTTCAGCTTGGCTTAGCTTTTCCTTTTCTTGCTTTAGTTGTTCTTTTGCTTCTCCTAACTGACTAGATGCTTGACTTTTTTTGTGATTCTGGTAGTTGGCTCACTTGATTTTCTTGACCTTGAAGCCGACTCTCGATATCCTGTAGGCGTTTCTTGCCAGCTGTCAAATTGCTTTCAGCCTCGTCCAGTTGCTTTCTTCCCTTCATCAAGAGACTCTTGAGCCTCCTTCTTCATTTTTTTCTAGCCGAGCTTGACCATTATCAGCAACTAGGTCTTTGAGAATTGCCTCTTCTTCCTCTTGCTTCTTTTCGTAATCACTAGAGAAAGGATTGACATCTGTTAAACTAGCAAAACGCAGGCGGGCAATCGTGTAAACAGAGCTCTTAAAATTTTTCTTCAGTTACGACACCATAGGCTGCTAAGTTCCCATTACCACTGGCTGAACTCCCCATATCCGTTTTTTTGAGAAAAATATCTGGAGAGTGGACGAAGCCTGTAATGGTATAACTATCCCGCTTCAACTGAGAATTACTGCCCTTCTTTTTGGCTCAACTGAATGACTTGCCCAATTTGATAGTGATCTTTCCAAAAAAATCAGCTAGAGCCAATTCATCTTCTTTTTTTCAGGCAAACGCCCTTCCGTTACTTGAAATTTTGAAATCTTTTTCAGTATTTGAAAAGATCCGTATGGCATCTTCACTGTTTGCCAGAGTCAAATCTGTCATATAACCAAATTCGACATCTGCTCCTGATAGAGTTTGCAATTCTTCCTGGTCTGCCTGATCTAGACCATAATCTGCTATGACGGTCATATCTGCCGCATTAGTATCTTTCAGATAAGCCCAAGCTGTTCGCTCCATATTGGGACTGGCTACTTTGAGACCAACCACGGCTAAAGAACCTAACATCATTAGAGTTAGGATGGATAAAAACCGTCCCTTTGAACCTGTGAAAGACTGGAGCAGGTCTTTCCAATATGTCTTTCTTTCATCTTAGTACTCCAAATCATCAATATCCTGTGGTTGAGGATTGAGGACAACACTCTTGACACTGGCATCATGCATCTGAATCACCCGATCAGCTATTGGAGCTAGGGAGGCATTATGGGTCACAATGATAACGGTAGCCCCCTTCTTACGTGACATATCTTGAAGAATCTTTAGAACCTGCTTACCAGTCTGATAGTCCAAAGCTCCTGTTGGTTCATCACAAAGGAGAATTTTGGGATTTTTTGCCACCGCTCGAGCAATGGATACCCGTTGTTGCTCACCGCCTGACAGCTGAGCTGGAAAGTTATTAAGACGGTGCCCTAAGCCTACATCCTTGAGAACCTGCTCAGGATCCAAGGCATCAGCAACAATTTCTGAAGCCAGCTCAACATTTTCCTTAGCAGTCAAGTTAGAAACCAAATTGTAAAACTGAAAGACAAAGCCAACGTCATCTCTACGATAGTTGGTTCTCTGATGAGAAGTGAAATTCGAGATATTGGTTCCATCAATCCAGACTTGCCCTTCATCGTTTGTATCCATACCGCCTAGAATATTTAAAACTGTTGACTTCCCTGCACCAGATGACCCAAGGATAATGACTAGTTCTCCCTTTTCAATCTCGAAGTTGACATCTCGATTGGCCACAATTACCGTATCTCCAGTATGATACCTCTTATAGCTGTTTTTCATTTCAATATAAGCCATCCTATCTCCTCCTCTTCTATCCCTATTTTCATCTTTATTATAACTCTTTTGATAGCAAAAAAGCCATCTAATGATGACTTTTTTTACGGCTCATATTTTGAGAGTCTCCTGATATTCGTTTTCCCTCGTTTTTTATAGCTAACAATAATTCGGATGTTCTTTCTTATTGTTATTTGCATGGAGTAGTTATCAAGTGGAAATAGGAAAACTAACACCTATTTAACATACTCTTTTTTCGTGAATTTCCCCAACTTTCGATAAATAGAATTCCCAATAGCAAAAGAATTATCGTGCAAGGCAGTAAGACCACCCCCATGCTCCAATTCAGATTTACATTATCAATCTGCTTAGGTAATCTTCCAGACAAAATCTCCACTGAACGCAAGTAAGTAAAGGGAATCAGATGTGCAATCCTTTGAAGAGGCTGAATTGTTTGGATGCCAAACAATAAGCCAACAATTCCAATGAGTGAAAGAAAGAGGACAGGCATTTTTTGCTTGAAAAAGTAAGCAATCAAATACACAACTTCCACAATGACGATAAAGGCTAAGAAAGCTACTAGCAAGCTAGGAAATAACACATCTTGTATTTTTCCAATAGTTACCTCTTGATTCGTTAAGCTATAGAACGGGTAGGGATAATCTAACTGCCCAAAACCACTTATTAGGCTTCCCACTAGAAAAGAAAAACCACAGATTCCGATAAATAGCACGGTTACATAGCTCACCCCAACTCCCAGAGAAGACATTGCAAATGTCACTTTTGAAAAAGGATATAACTGAGCTGTGTCCAGATTATTTTGATATCTTTCTGCGAACAGTTGTGTTAGCATAAAAATAATACCAATCACAAACAAGCTTGGGATGATAGCCTCTAAAATCCAGACAATCTGATCAATCCCGTGAGTCGGGAACTCCAAAGTATGTGCTTTTATGTTCAAGGGATACAGGGCTTGGTAAATCTTCCGTTGGCGGTCAATTGCCATTTTTAATTCAGAGTTAGAAGTCGGTTCATTTGACATAACTTCATAATTCTTCTCTTCATCTTGCCACTGCAAATAATAGGCTTCTTTCCATCGTCCTTCTTTTAGTAAAGTCAGAATTTCTTTCTTTTGCGTTAAAAGATTTTTTTGCGATTCTAAATTTTCTTTAACAACCTGGTATTCCTCCGAGCTGGTGTCAGAGATTTGGGAGAGTTTCACTTCATTTTCATTGATGATTCTCTCATCTTTTACAAGACGGGTTTCCAACTCGCTCTCCAAGCTGTGTGAGTTTGCAGTCTGACTATTAAAATAAAAGGTAACACCGAGTACAGATGCAAATAAAAGCTAAGACAATCCAATTTAAGCGACTTTTTGAAAAACTTTTTTTCAATAAAAAAATAGACCAATATCTTTCATAAACTAAACCTCTTCTATCTGACCCTGATGAATGGTTACTACCCTATCGCAGACATCAACCAACTCTTCCTTATAGTGGGAACTTAAAAGAACCAGCTGCTCTTGTCTATCGATTTGTGCCAGTCTATCAAAAAATTTCTGTCGATAATACTCATCTAAACCATTTGTAATCTCATCCATGAGCCAGCATTTCGCCTGACTGAGGAAATACATGGCAATCACCAAGCGTTGCTTCATACCTAAGGAATACTTGCGAATGGGAAGGCTGATATAATCAGACATTTCCCAATAGGCGATTTCATCCCTCAAGTTCAAGTCTGACTTCCAGATGTTTTTTATAAGAAGAAGGTAGTCCATCCCACTTAAGTTTCCATCCAGCCATTCAACACTTTCATAATAAAATAAAGAAGGAGGGACTGTGATATTTCCACTACTTATGGGAATTAAGTTGCTAATGGCACGGAATAGTGTCGTTTTTCCAGAGCCATTGATAGCAAGAACGCCATAAATCCTACCTTTTTCAAAGGTGAAATCTACATCTTGTAAAATGATTTGTCGCGTTTTTAAGGTAACATGAGTAAGCCTTAACATATCAAACCCTCCTTTTTCTCACTCTTTAACGATTAAAAGTCTCCGCTGTAGTAGTTTATGAACTCATAACGATAGAAATTCCAGCCAGAACCTACTTTATACTCTGAATAGTTGTAATAACGAGACCACGACGGGATGTTAAAAAATTAATGGTCGTGATAGTTGGTACTATATTCCCAAACCGCATTCCAATCATACCGATAACTTTTAGTGACTGTCACAACAGATACACTGGATTGAAAAGACCAATTGATAACAAACTAGCTAATAACACGACTTTGACTGACTTTTCATATTTTTCATTGCATTTATATCGTTAGCATTGAAAACACTTTCATTATATCGTTTTTCTCATTTTTATGCAACAGTTCCCCATTGGTTTTAATAATATATAACACTTAGAAGTTATATGAAAGTTCTAAATTGAAGTTAGCTAGTCATACTTTCTAAAACTAAGATTGTTTAACTAGATTAGAGAAAATATGGGACGTAATTTCATTTGACAAAATGGCTTAGGATAAGACTATCCTTGGTTTAGCTGACTAAATATTTTCAAGGGAACCTGTTGTCAATTGTAAGGTAATTTAGGAATAAGAAACTAGCTCTGTCTTATACTCAATGAAAATCAAAGAACAAACTAGGAAACTAGCCACAGGCTATACTTGAGTACGGCAAGGCGACGTTGACGCGGTTTGAAGAGATTTTCGAAGAGTATTATGCTTTCTTGTTGTTCACTACAGTTGACAAAGAGCCAAAAAAGCGAACAAGACCAGATTCTGTTTATCAGAAAACTAGTTTTGTCCGCTTTTTATAATCGAGATGAGTCTTTTGAACCAATCTCTATGACTTAGATGTTTTTACATCATCTTATTCGTCTTCTTTTTTCTTTCCCATAGCAAACATACCAAGAAGTGCTCCTACAACACCTGCTGTTGCAAGGGTTGCATTTTCCTTAGTACCTGTTTCAGGGAGGATATTTTGATGACTTGCAGGCGCTTGGTAGGTCTTGTCTTGTGACATAGCAAGAGCTACTTGTGACTGCTCATTTCTGTATGCTGGAGTTTCACCTGTAGTTGAGGCTGAACCATTCACACTTCCAGTAAATTCTGGAACTTGGTGACTAGTCCCTTCTCCACCAGGAACGCCACCTTCAAAGTGTGGAACTTGGTGGGTAGTTCCTTCTGAACCATTTACATGACCAGTGAACTCAGGTACTTCATGAACAGCAGCTTCTGCGCCATTCACACCACCTGTGAATTCTGGGACTTCTACTACTGGTGCTGGCTCATCACCTGCTGTGCCAATGACTCCTGGGTACTCTGGGACTTCATGAACAGCTGCTTCTGCTCCATTGACACCGCCTGTAAATTCTGGAACTTCATGGATAGCTGGATCTGTTTTACCAGATACTTCTTTCTTAGTTCCGACTAAGACAATCTCATCTTGCGGTGCTTCAATAGTTTCGCGAAGTTTTTCAGTACGGCTTCCATCTAGTGCTACTTCAGTCAGGATACGTTCTTTACCTTCACGACCTGCTTTGAGTCACACGAGTTTCACCTTCTGCTAGAGTTGGATCTTCTTTCTTCACTGTCTTGAAGCTGAGAGCTTCTTCTACCACTTCTAGACTAGGAAGCTCTTCCTGAACAGCTGGGGCAACTTTTCCAGTTTCAACCTTTTCTTTGGTCAATTGGATACGGTATTCCTTGACCTGTTTACCACTTTCTGAAACGAGACGTACCAAGACTGGAAGTTTATCGTCACCACTATCAACAACTGTTGCCGCTACGTTTTCACCAGCTTCAACGGTCACTTTAGGACGGTTTCCACTATAAGTTACTTGGTAGTCTGCACGATCTTCTGAGAAGTCAGCAAGCTCTCTACCATCTACTAGAAGTTTAGAAGCTGTATTGTCTTTAGGTGCTTCACTTGGCGCGATAAAGGCCATTTCAGTGATCGCCACACCCTTCTTGTCTGCTTTTCTGTCCATGCGCCATCTCATAGCTTTAGCTTTGACTGGTGCAAAGGTCACATGGATGTCAGTTCCTGCTTGAACCTCTTGATCCGCACGGTATTCAACTTTCTCCCAGTTAGAAGGAGTGTTGAATGGATGTTCCGGATCGTATGGTTGGTAGTTAGAGTAATATTCTGGTGAATCAAATTCTGGTCCCACATAGCGTTCTAGGACGAGTTTAGAAGGTGCATCTGTTCCACCATCTGCAAAGAAGCGAATGCTTCCTTCAGCTACTGTACGTTCAACAATCTTACCTTTTTCTCTGAAGATAACCCCTACTGAGACTTCTGGATTATCAGATGGACTTGCAGACCAGTTGGTCCAACGACGGCTTTCATCATCGGAACCATCGTTAACATAATCTACACGGTCATGAGAGTTTGGATCAATATCGTTAGTTGCTGAGGCAAATGAACGGTTGCTATCATCATCGAAGTCTGGGTTGTCTGAAAGATTTTCTCCGAGTTTGTCTGTTACACGAACAGCTACTTCAGCAGTTAAATCAGTACCCAAAACGCGACCATGAACTGTAAATTCACCTGCTTTTGTTAGATTTTCTGCTGGAACTGCTTCCCAATCAACAGCCAAGTCTTTCACTTCATAGTCAGATTTTTCCTGTGAAGTAGACAGGAACTTTTGCTGGTAACTCAAGGTTTTGTCCTTTAGCAACCAAGCGAGAGGATTTGGCAACAGCAACAGGTTTACTTTGTGAGCAAATCTTTATCATTTGTGAAGTGTAGACGATATTCACCCAGGATATCACCGTTTTTCAGCCTTGACAATAACACGAACTGGATCTCCTTCACCTACGCTTGGTACAACTGTTGCAATACCATTTTCAGTGACACTTGCTGTAACAGCTGGAGCTTTTTCCTTGGCTTGCTTCTAGATAGTAGTCAGTCAAGCCTGCTAAAGTTTGGCAAATCTTTTCCATCTACTTGGATTTGTGCTTGAGCATTCTTAGCTGCAGCTACTTGTTTAGAGAAGATTTGCATTTCTGTAATAGAAGTACCCCTATTTACCATCTGGTCTAACCATGCGGATACGAACTGCATAAGTGTTGACTTTATCAAAGCTAAAGTGAGTCATTTCTCCAGCTCTGACTTGATCTGGAGCCTTGAGATTTGTTACTTCTTTCCAGTTTTTTTATCGTCATTAAAGACATGGTCTTCGCGTGCTACGAAAGCTTGGATTCTTAGGAACTGTTGGAGTTTCTGAACCGACATAGTATTCGATGACATATGATTTAGGTGCACCAACACCGTGATCTTCGTGGAAGGCTACATTGAGGTTATCCACTGAACGTTTAGACATGATACCAGAATCACCAAAGAGAATTCCCTACTGATGCTTCACTTGTACGGTTTCCAGTTTGTCCAGCGGTTTGCTGGTTGATCATTAAATGAGATTAGTTTGTCATTGACATTGGCTACTGAGTCACTTGGATTTGAGTCTGATGCAAAGGCAAGTGGCAATTCTGAACCAGTCCACTGGTCAGAAATATTAGCACCAGTTTCTGTCTGAGCAGATACACGAACATGAAGTTTAGTTGGTAGTTGAGTACCTTCAACATGTCCTGTCACAGTAAACTTGCCTTCTTGTGCGTATTGGCTTGGTTCAATAGCGTCCCAAGTTACTTTTAGCTGAAGAGACTTGGCCATTTGAGTGGTAAGTACGAACGCTCTCTGGTAGTTGAGGAGCTTCTGCAACTGGAGTAGTTACGCTCACTTCTTCGACAGCAATGATACCTTCTGACAGATACCTTAGCATGAGCTTCTTTTCTCGATTCCTTCAACTTTACCTAGAACTTCAAAAGCTATGGTATTTAGCAAGGTCTTCCTTAGCAACTGCTTGCCAAGTCACCTTGTGAACCTTCGGAAATCCTTTTGTCATACTCTACAGTTACAGTAGCAGGTAGACTTGGTTCTTGGTTCAAACCTGTCACGACACTAACTGGACGGATGGCTTGGACTACTTTTGCTTTTCAGTATTTGCTTGAATGTTCAAGTCAATCTGACCTTCTGCTCCTTCAAATTGAGCTTTCAGAGTTACTTGACCAGGTTTATGCAATTCAAGCATACCTTTACGAACGGCTACATCTCCTTCACCTGTAGTTGAGAAGGTAACCTTATCAGCTTTCAAGACTGCTTGTGTACCGTCTTGATAGTGAGCCAAGACCTTGATACCGACAGTTTGGTCTTCTTTCAAAGTAGCTGCATTTTCAACTTCTAGGCTCAAACGTTCAATTTGTGGAGCTTCTTGTAGGAATTGGATAGCATAAGTTTGTAGTGGGCCACCATCGTTTGGTTGAACATGGATGCTTGCACGCATACCATTTGCTTCATTAGCTTGAATAACTGTCACTTGAGCATTTTCAGCCGTAGCTTTGACCTCTGGCAAGGCTGCTCCATAAGCAAGCTTGTGATATTTTACAGGTTGGTCAGTTGAAAGACCTTCAACCGCTTGATCTGCTACAGTTACACTTGGAACTACTGGATTAGCAGCTTCCCTTCTGCAACTACCAAGGTCGCAGCGATTTCTTCATCTTCTAAAAATACCCTTTTGCTTGGGATGCGAGAGCCTGGGATTGCTAGTTTAGCTTGATCTTCAGCTGCACTTCCCACTTATTAACATCATAGCTTTGCTACAGTACCATCTGACAATACGTAAGAAACAGATTTGTCAACTGAATTTAGGGTCTGTATTTGGAGCGATTCTCTTGACTACAGGTAATTCTGCTTCGAGAGCCAAGACTTCAACACGCGCTTCGACATCACGTCCATCTGCTACACCCTTTAACAGTCACAATTCCTGGTTCATTGACATCAACTGCTGACCATTCTACTGGAAGTTTTGTACGGCTACCATCACTGTAGATAAATGCTACCTTCTTAGGCATTTTTCGGTGCTTGACCGATAACAGTACGGACTTTAGCAACTTCTGTACCCAAAGACAGTTTTTTTCAGCTTGGTCTTTCTTACCTGTAAAGATAGTAGTTTGATCAGATTTCAAGAGATCAGAATGAGCAGTCAAGGTAAATTTACCAGCTTGCTCAGTTGATTTGACAATGACAACACCCTTACCATTGAAGGCCTTACGAACCCATGAACCGTCAGCTTGTTCTTTATAACGTTCACGGCTTGCTTGTTCACCGTTATCCACACCGACAATTTGACCTTGTCCATGCAACTGGAAGCGCACAAGGTTATTAGCAGTTGGAACTACATTACCAGCACTGGTCAACGATTTCGTAGTAAATATAAGTGAGGTCTTTCCCGTCTGCTGCGATAGCATTTTCTTCTTTGACTAAGCGAACACCTGCAGGCTCACCAGCAGTCGTAACCTTATCACGAGCAATTTCATTACCAGCCTCATCACGAGCTACTGCTTCCAAGGTTCCAGGTTGATAAGCAACCTTCCACTCAAGGTAAAGTTCCTTAGCATTGGCACCTTCTTGGTAAGTACGGCCATCACTAGTTTGTTTCTTGTTAAAGGTTTTCTTACCTAGAGACTCGCCATTCAAGAACAGTTCCACACTGGCAGCATTTGAAAATGCACGAACAGGAATCTTACCATCTGCGTCCGCTACATTTGCTTTCAGAGTAGGATCTTCCCAGTTCCAGTGAGGAAGGAGGTGAACCATTGGTTTCTTCTGAGCAGAAACCCATTGGCTTTGGTACAAGTAGTAGTCATTCTTAGAATGCCAGCTGTATCTACGATACCAAAGTAAGAACTCTTAACTGGTGTGTTGTTTTGCTGTGCCATGGAGTAGGCTCACCGATATAGTCAGTACCTGTCCAGATAAACTGACCAGCATAACCAGCATTGTCACGGTCAAAAGTCCATGATGCAGTGGCTGTTTTACCCCAACCAACACGGTCATTACCATAGTCTGATTGCTCATAATGACGGTAAGCTTGGTTGCTATGAACTAGCTCACTTTCTGGACGGAAATAGCTACCACGAGTACGAGTTGCTGAAGAAGTTTCTGAACCGTAAATCAACCAATTTGGATGTTTCGCACGAAGTTTCTATAGTTGTCTTCTGAATAGTTAAATCCAACCGCATCAAGTTCGTTAGCAATCTTTTTCATGATCACCACTACCATCACCAAAGCGGAACTTTATCTGCTCCCATAGTGACATAGCGTGTCTTATCAACAGCCTTGATCACTTGCACCAAGCGTTTAACAGTCGCTAGAGAACGAGCTTTTACCGTCTGCCTCACCGATTTCATTACCGATAGACCACATGAAAGATAGCAGGGTTGTTTCTTTGCCTCTTTCGACCATTGTACGTAGGTCAAAAGTCAGACCATTTTTTTCACCTTTTTAGCATCTGGGTGAGTGGCGTCTTTGTCAAAGAAACGTCCGTAGTCATACTGTTTCTTCCCACCGTACCAAGTATCGAAGGCTTCTTCTGCACCAACAAACCTAGTTCTGCAGCGATCTGCAAGGTCTGCTCACTAGCTGGGTTGTGGGTTGTACGGATAGAGTTCACACCCATATCCTTCATTTGTTTCAGACGACGGTATTCTGCCTTATAATTTTCTTCAGCCCCTAGAGCTCCGTGGTCGTGGTGAAGAGAAACCCATGGAATTTAATGCGTTCACCATTCAAAGAGAAGCCTTCATTTGGTGTCCAGTTATAGTAACGGTAACCAAACAAGTCCTTCTTAGCATCTACCAATTGGCCGTCACGATAAACACGAGTCACTAATTCATAAAGAGCTGGTTTATCGTTAAGAACTGTCCAGAGTTTTGGTTTCTCAACTTGCAAAAATAGCATTCAAGCTAGTTGATTGATGAGCTTTTCAAGACTTGGCTATCTGTACGAACTACGTCCGTTACAGCCTGACCATTTCGTTCAATAATTTGGTATTCAGCAACAATTTCATGATCTTTGTCATCTGTATTGACAATCTTACTTGTTACATGAGTATCAACCTTACCATTTTGTTGTTTTTCAAGGTCTGGTGTTAAGATAGTTGTTCCATTTTTCTCAGCATGAACCTTATCTGTGACTTGAAGGGTAACATCGCGGTAAATACCACTTCCTGAGTACCAACGGCTACTTGGTTGTTTATTAACCGCATGTACAGCCACGACATTTTCACGACCGTCTTTATTGAGATAATCAGTGATGTCATAAGAGAATTGGTTGTAACCATTTGGATAGTGACCAACTAGCTGACCGTTTACGTAGACTTGCGAATCCATATAAACTCCATCAAAGACCATGCGAACATTCTTATTAAGGTCTTTTTTTCATCAAGTTTAAAGGTCTTACGATACCAAGCATCACCACCATTGAGTTGTCCACCCTCATTTTTGGGCAGGAGAATCATGATCGAAGTCATTGTAGATACTCCAGTCATGAGGAAGGTCTAATTTCTTCCAGCTTGATACATCTGCATCTGGTTTGATAGCGTCTTTGGAATTAGCATTGAGTTTAAAATGCCAGTTTTGGTTAAATTCTACTTTACGGTCCTCAACCAATTGATTTACCTCCTCACTGGTAGCCGGTTTTTAGATCCGGTTTTTTTCCGTTTGAGAAGATTGATCTTGAGTAATTGCTTGAGGTTTCTTATCTAAGATGGAATCCTCTTTTTATCAGAATCTGCTTGTACAGTTTGATCGTCCTGTGCCTTTTTCAACTTCATGAGCTGATGTAGCAACTTCACTTGCAGCTGATTCAGTTGATGCTGGCTGTTCTAGACTTCTGTTTCACCAAGTTCCTCTTTATGAGAATCATCCTCTACTTTTTTTCTGCAGCAACTGCAATTGAGTTTCATCAGCTGAAACTTGGTTTGCACTCAGCTACACTTGCTCCAAATAAGACTGAGCAAGTGCCGATGACTACAGAGCAAGTTCCAACGGTAAATTTTTCGGATACTGTACACTCTTTTTTTCGATTCCAATGATCTTTTTCTCATAAGATCCTCCTTATATTCGTAACCGCTTCCAATTTTTATGTAAGCGCTCTACTTTTTCAGTAGTATTTTTGCTTCTATTTTATAAAAATAATATAAGAAAACTTCAATAGAAGTCCTGTAAAAAAATCATACTTTTGATTCTTTTTTTCTATAATTTGTAGAAAAACTTTAAAAATCTGAATGTACATTTAGTGAATGATTTTACTAAAAAGGTGGTGGGACAGAAATCGATAGACAAAGTCTCGATTTCGTAGTCACAGCCCCCGCGAGGATGATTAGGAGCTTTTTTGGAGTCTAATACTCAATGAAAATCAAAGAGTAAACTAGGAAGCTAGCCGCAGGCTGTACTTGAGTACGGCAAGGAGACGCTGACGTGGTTTGAAGAGATTTTTCGAAGAGTATAAAAGACGAACAAAAAGTTCAATCAGCTACCGCGTCAAACGTTTGATTGCTAATAAAAAGTGAGGTCGGGATCTTTTGTCCCAACCTCTTTTACGGACTATCAAACTGATATTTCTTATTAGATTATTGACTAGATTTTCCCTTTTCCAGAAAGCTTGACCATCTCATCTTTTACGTTCTTCTAGCTCGGCAATTTGCTGGAGCAAAAGTCCTGAAAAATCACATTCAAGCTCTTCAGTTTCGCCACTATTAAACCAATCTAGAGCTACTATATGATTGTCCTTATCAAAGCAGAAAAATCACATCTCCATCACCCGATGATAGACAGAAATGGAATATAATCAACAAATCCCTAAATCATGTAATTCCTTGGTTTTTAATTCGAATGTCTAAGAAGTCTGGGATGCCATTTGCAATTCCCCAAGACCTTGATACCTCGGCAGAAGGTCCAAAAATGGTGCTACATCGTAAGCCTTGGCTCTTGGCCATAGCTCTTCCCTGACTTCCATAAAGAGACCTCCCAAGAGCTGACATGGTGAATTTCCCTGAAATCTTCTGGCAGACGAATGCCATATTGAGTTTTCAAAATCCTGAACATCTTCTTCCGATGGTTCATTGCCCATGCAGGCGACAACTTGATAAGTTTCCTTATCATAGTGACGAAAAATAATCATAAACTTCCTTGAGTGCCATTATCCAACTCCTTATCCAAGATAGATATACTCGATAACCACATCACATAGTTGGTGATCCTTATCATAGCCAAAGTAAACAGGATAATTTCCATCTCCAAAACCAGACTGAATCATTGGAATAGTCAGGTCTGTATCTGGGATTTTAAAGTTTATCCAATCACCGCCTTCTTCGTTGATATAGGGGATGTTCTATAGCATTTTGAGCAAAAATTTCCGCAAAGAAATCATCATAGATGTTTTTTTCGGGATTTTCTTGATACCATTTTTCTTCAAAATCACAGTAGGCATTTTTAGTCTCAACATCCACAATGGTTGCCAAGCCTGCATCGACTGAAAATCCCAAAATAAGAATCTTCTTCAACCGAATCCAGGTTTTCATTGCCAATTAAGGCTTCATAGTAGACAACTGGAAGCATATCTGTAAATTGAACTCTTGTTGCAACATACCGATAATGATCTTCTTCGATCTTGACTACTAAGGTTTTGAGAGGAAATGTTCCTTTGGGAACTGTCTCTAGATAGGGTTTTTCATTCCTACGGAGCCAGACCAAGGGATCTCTAACTAATATTTCTCCACTTGGGAAGGTCACTTCCCCCATATCTAGGACAAAGACTTCCTTGCCGTCTATTTCTTTCGTCTCAAAACATGCTACATAATTGACAGACGAGGTCAAAATATGCTTGATTTCTTGGTATTTTTGCAACCATTCTTCGGAAACTTGAAGTTTTTCCATCATTCTTCCCTTTCTCGTTTAAAACAAACCTGTACTGGAGTTAAAATCGATTTAAATCGAATCTAAATAAACCACAAATCCAGCTGGCAAGATAACTTGTTGTCCATCTTTAAGATGGCAATGACTAGCTAAATCAACAAAGTCTCTTTCTAAAACAAAATTCTCAGAAGACTGATTAAAGATGGCCTGAACTTCTTTCCCTTGGTAGTTCCACTTCAAAGATAGGACATCTGGTTTCACTTCTTCCAAGCGATAATTTCCATGCTGAATAATGCTTGCAACTTCCTTACGAACCTTGATTAATTTCTTCATAAAATTCAGCATGTCATTGTCTTCAGAAACACGGTCCCAAGGCATGACACGACGGCAATCAGGGTCTGGTCCACCTATTAATGCAAGCTCTGTTCCATAATAGATACAAGGGGTCCCTTTTTGAAGATAGAGGAAAGTTAGGGCAGCCTTGACATGCTGGATATTTCCTTTGGCAGTTGTAAGGATACGCTCTGTATCATGAGAATCTAAAAGGTTAAACATAACCTCTGAGATTTGTTGCTTGTAGTACATAGACTGGCTGTTGATTTCTGAAATAAACTGCTCTGTCTTTTTACGCTGACGCAAGAAATAATCCTTGATACTTTCAGAGAGCGGGTAATTCATGACCGCATGGAACTCGTCCCCTTTTAGCCAAGGTTGAGACGTATGCCAGATTTCACCTAAGATATACAAATCAGGTTTTTTAGCGAGAACTGCCTTTCTGAAATCTCTCCAGAACTGATGGTCAATTTCATTAGCAACGTCCAAGCGCCAAGCATCGATATCAAAATTTTCAATCCAGTAGGTCGCAACACTTAAAAGATAGTCCCTAACCTCCGGATTAGCTGTATTCAACTTAGGCATATAGCTAGCAAAGGCAAAGGTATGATAAGGGAGTTGTCTTGGATTCTGAAGTTTATCCTCAGTAACTGGAAATTCTTGGATATGGAACCAATCTTTATATGGTGACTTTTCTCCGTTCTTTAGAACATCCTGCCATTGGGCAGACTGGTAGCCGATATGATTGAAAACAGCATCTAGCATAATCTTGATGCCCCGTTTGTGGGCTTCCTCGACTAGATTAGCAAAAACTTCCTTATCCCCAAAGTGACGGTCAATTTCAAAATAATCCGTCGTGTCGTACTTATGATTGGTTGTAGCTTCAAAAATCGGACATAGGTAAAGTCCAGTGATTCCCAAATCTTTAAGATAGTCTAAATGGTCAATAATCCCTTGTAAATCTCCACCAAAAAAATCATCCCTATTAGGTGCAAGCTCAGCATCCCACTCTCGAGCTCCATCTGGAGTCAGATTAGGATTTCCATTAGCAAATCGTTCTGGGAAAATCTGGTACCAAACGGTATTTGAAACCCAGTCAGGAACCTGACATCCGTCTATTTCGTGAATATAAGGAAGCTTAAAGCCGTTTCCATCAGCATCCAAGTTTTCTTGAGTATGTTCTACACAACCCTTATCCCCATAGTAGACACCATGACCTTCCTCATCGAGGAGCTCAAAGAGATACTGAATCCGTGCAAAATCAACCGAGACTGTAACCTGCCAATAGTCAAATAGGGCATCTGAGGTTACTTTGGTCATTTCTTTCTTGGCTTCATACTTATCCTCAATGAAAATAAAGGGATCTCCATAGTGTAAGATAACCTTCTGGACATCATTTATCTTGGTTCTAATTCGGATATGTAGCTGATCTTCCTTGTAAAGATATGCATACTCTGATTCTGGTCTATGATAAATAGCTGTTAATTCCATCATTTGTCTCCTAAATAATCTATCATCAACAAAAACGCAAACGTTTTTCATAATTAACAGAACTAGTATACTATTTTAGCTGTTTATTTGCAAATTTTTATACCAGTTTTACGATAGATATATAAGATGGACAAGGGTAAAATTGAGTAGACTCTTTTTGAGCTTTTAAAAGAGAGTTTCCATGAACTGAAAAACTCTCTCATCATTACGAATCAGATGATTAAAATAAAAGCTATCTGATATCTTTAATCTTCTAAAATGAAAAATTTCTTCAACATGTAGTCGTAGCAACCTTGCAATTTTCATTGCTAGTTCAAGTGTAGGATTGTACTTGTCATTCTCTATAGCAATTATGGTTTGTCGACTAACGCCTAATATTCTTGCCATATCTTCCTGACGTAGTCCCTCAGACTTTCTTAACTGTTTGATGTTATTTTTCATACAGCATTAGTCTTTCTGAAAAAAATAAACGCCAACAGCCAATACTACGATAACAGTGACAACTGCTAGAATGACTCCTTGAACAAGTTTATTTGGTTCTTTATACTCTTCATCACCAGCAATCATATTGCGTTTTATTGCGGTTTGAGCAAATCCTTGCACACTTACAGATAAGATCAAAATTAAGCAAGGAAGCATTTCAAGTTTGCCACCAACAACAAGTGCTTGATAGATATTAAATCCTGTCCATGCACATAAACCCAAAAGCGCTGTTTTATAGCCCCACTCCTCAGAACGCAACTGAATATCTCTGTCCATTTCATCCATCTTTTTTCATGGCTTTGTTCCTCCAAATTTTTGTAATAATGTCAAGAGCTCTTTACATTTCTTATTATACTCTAAATCGATAAAATGTCAAGATATTTTAACATTTTTACTTTTTTTATTTTCTTCATCTATTCTAAGAATATTCCTAACTCAATTTACAGTCTAATCAATCTGACAAAGGGCAAGTTCTTTTAAACCTCTGTCGTAAAGGAAGGTTAAACAAAAAGTTGGCTGTTATATTTTGAACCTTATGTTTACTCATTCCTCTAGGCATGGCTATTTCGCACAATTCTCTTGTTTCCAGAGAAAATAGCTTTTGCTTGCCCTTCCAGTCATCATTCTTAAATAGGGGAGTCAGGATAAGATAAGGCGAATCCGTAAAGAGTCCATTGACACCAGCTTTTTTGCCTAAAAGCCTTTAAATGTTCAGATTCTAAGATTTTTTCGATAATACGACCATCACTAGAGATTTTAACTAGGGCATAATAGTCCATGCCCCATTTATTGACAGAGGTTTGACTTTCTCCAGAGCTAAAGGCATAGAGCTCTTGCTGCCAATATTTCAGACTATCGATTTTAGGACAAGCATCAGAGTTCGTGTCGTGGTGGTTTAAACCGTTTTTATCAATATGCGAATAAGTGGTCCACTTCGCCTGCTTTTTCTCTCTATCAAATTCTAAAAGGGCAAAGTTTCTTGCCTGATTGGTATAAACTTGATTTTCAAAACACACGGGGATCTGGTTGCTATCTGAAACTATTTGAAAATATCTCTCTTGTCCCTTTTTAGGAAGTATACTTTGCGGATCCTTTATGGCAATGATTTCTGGATGAGAAAAATCACCAGTATAATAGACTATTTCCTTACCAGCCTTGATGATGCCAATATTTTGTCCATCTGTAAAGACTAGAGGCTCTTCCTCCCAAACATGGTCACAATCCCAAGCATCTATCTCCTTCACACCCAAAGGCGATACTTCAAGCAGACAGTAGCGATTGAAATCTTCCTTCTCACTGGTCAAGACAAAGGCTCTGCCATCCTGTAACATGACAGAATTGAAAACACTATTGTAGTCCTTGTCTAGTTCCCATTTGTTCAATAGGCTTAACTTTAACTTCCCCATTTTCTTCCTCCTAATACTCAATGAAAATCAAAGAGCAAACTAGGAAGCTAGCCAAAGGCTGTACTCGAGTACGGCAAGGCGAAGCTGACGTGGTTTGAATTTGATTTTTGAAGAGTATAAACAATCACCATTCATTGATGGCAAATAGAATGGCTAATCGAATATTTCTTAACAACTGGTCCGAAAGTTCATCGTATGCTTGACCCAGTCCCTTATCTTGTGCCAGCCATCCAGGTTCATCATTCCAGGAGCCCATTCCTCCAAAGACATCCGCTGGACTTGCGGCTCTAAATATATTTTGATTTTGTGGCGGAATTTGAGGCTCCTCTAGCACCTTAGTAGCATCAAGGTCAAGGAGATGGTTTCTAGCAGAGTGAAAGACTTTTGCAAAGTTCTCACATTCAATTTTAATTGCTAGATCTTCTATACGAGCCAATACGTCCTTAAATTCTTCCAGATTATTTTCATAGTGAGGAATGTCTTGAGAAGACCTTTCCCATTCATACTCGGTGTAGGTAACATCCCAGCCTCTGCCTGGAGAAGCAGATTCCCAATTTGGTAGGAAATAACTTGCCTTCCCATCTTTATAAAAACAGAGAATTGCACTCTGTGTTGTATTAGAGAAGCCTAAAATACCTCTGTCTTCAACTGAAATAGGACAAAATAATTTTAAATCCTTCAAACCTTTTTCCTTAAGGTTTTCAAACCAATCAGATACAGAAAGTTCTGTAACCTCCCCATTTTTCTGACGGCAAAATTTGAAAGCTCAACTTATTTGTATATTTTTCAGGCTTATAGCATATTTCTTTACCACTTTTTAAAGACTTCCTAGCTGCTGCCACGATACAGGCTATCTGATACATTTGTCCGTTCATATGATCTCATCCATTATCCCTTCAATCAACTCCGTAAGACTTTCTGCTACATAGATAATTTCATCAGGATCATGGATGTAGCAAATAATCTGCCCTTCCTGACCCTCTCGGTCTGGATCAAAATCCAGCATAAGATAACAAGAGTCACAATACTGGGCAAAAGGAAGCCATTTTTTATTAAAAAGATAGGGCTTTATTCTACTATCACGCATATTTTCCAAATCTTGACTAGAAAAATAGTCGGGAAATTCGGTTAACAGAGCATCTCTATTTTGAAAGTACTTTTTACAAGTCTCAATTTCCTGCAGACTCATGAGAGAAAAAAAGGCAGCTCTCTCTGGTCAATCACACAAGGTAAAATAGAGAAGTATTTACTCCCGTTTTTGTAGCTATAAAAGCGCTTTGAAGTCACTAGGTAGACGAATACCAAATAACTCCTCAAAGGCTTGAAGCTCTTCCTCGAAGCACCAGAAATGTCCTGATAATCTTCAGATATCCTTCCTCTACAGGATCATCCAAATCCCAGTCTTCAAAAATACTCACAAATATAAGTTTCTATTTTTTTAACTTTGTCAATTAGTAGCATCAGCTCACCATGATTTCTTTTATTTTTAACTAGCTTCAAAATTATCATTACCGCTTATAATTTGGTACTTTCTAGGGAAAGGGTTCAGGATTTTTGCTTAATCCAAGCAATAGCTAACTGACACAGGCGGTCTAGGCGAGGCTCGTCATCAAAATCTTTCCCATGAACTTGAGCAATAAGCTCTTTAGTCTCTGCTAATTCTTGTTCTGAAAGAGAGCTTCCTAGAGACAAGTATTGAGGGAGAGCCTGAAGCATTTTTCTATAGTCCCTGTCCCAGTTGACCCCACCATTGCGATCCAGTTCATCTCGAACTCGACCTGGGATACGGATAACTTCTCCCTGAACAGTTTTTGCTGCGCCACTTGAAGGGATTAAGAAGGACCAAAGTTCCTCATATTGCTCCTCCCAACTACCTTCTTTTACGAGAATCGTAGAAACTCCATCATGAGTTATTCGTTTGGCTACTGGCTTGACATCAAACAAACCGTAAAGTTTGGCTAAACCTTTATCTGCTGCTTCTAGATAGTCGGGATTGATTCCTTCTCTATGAAACTCAAAATCCTTGCCGATATTTTCGACCTTTTCTTTCATGGCTGGTGTTTTCTTAGCACCAGCATCCAGTAGCATAGAGGCAATTTCAGCTGTTTGGGCAATATAGATTCCCCGACAAACCATCAAGACTGAAGCTAGTGGGGTTCTTCCCATATCATTTTTAGCATTGACATCTGCTCCCTTATCAATCAAAAGTTTGACAGTCTTAGGATGGAAAAACTCAGCTGCTACATGTAGGGGGGTCTCACCATAGGTATTAGGTTTTCCAATGTCTGCCCCCAATTCAAGCAAGAGTTTAACTGTATCTCTCCCCAAGATTGCTTGACGGTACAAAGGAGTCGCTCCATAATAATCAGGGATATTGATATCCAAGCCCTGTTCGACAAGCCAGATAACCAATTCATCCGGGACTCCTCCCATATGCAGAGGTGTACATAAGCTAAATCTTCCATCATGAGCGGTTAATTCACAACGGTCATAGACTGCTTTAAGGGCTTCAATATTTCCTTCATCCATTAAATCCTTAAACTCTTTTGGTAATGTAACTCTTTTCTTTGCCATATTTAGTTCCTTTCTTCTGATTTAGCATCTAGGGCAAGCCAATGAAGTTTGTCAACCGTTTTCAAAGTCATGACTTGTCCATCATAATCATTTTTCAACTCAAGACCGTTTTGCTCAATAGATATATGATTGTACCAGTGGTCTAGACTGGCGTATTCTCCCATATGAATGTTGATGAGAATACTCGTTATGGGATTCCAAGTCCCTTTCTTAACTGTTTCTGCTAAGAGGTAGTAAGCATCTAAAAATATGAGATTTCTCCCATAGATCCAAAAGGGCAGATCAAGCCCCAACAAAGGCAACTTGGCAGAAAAAATCTCATCACCGTGTGGTGGAACAGTTTCATAATGAAATTCTATCTCACTGCCATAATAGGCAATCAGGGCTCCCTGACTTCCGATATTTTGAGGAATCCCTTCCTCAGCTACAATAAATTCCATGACCTGCTCCTTCTATTTTCAATCATAAAATCCGACCAGACTCTGCCAGAATATCAGGCTAGACGCATTCCCTATTCTAGTCATCAAGTGGATGAAGTCACTTTCACAACCCTTCCAAACTGCAGATTGGGCCGTTCCCATGGCTCTAACAAATGCTAGAAAATCTGGTGCCAGCCATATTTTTTCATCATAGTTCATCTCTGCATCAAGAGCATAGACCGCCCCAGATTGACAATCCAGCAAAATAGTGTAGGGATCTCCATTTGCAATGATGATCAGGCCACTTTCTTGTAGAGTCGAGTAATCATGGTATTCCAAATTGCGATTGATTAGCCAAGTAAGACTAGTGTCGTCCCCATATCCAAACTGGTAACTTAAAAAACCGACCTGCCCCCAGTTATAGGCCAGAATATATTTCCTAAAAATCGGATCCAAATCTTGGATTTGCAATTGTTTTTTCAAACGATCCAGTTCAGACACAGGCAAATCTGTTTTATTCAGGACAATTCCTTCTCTTATCTCAGGGTCAAGCCCTTGTGTTTCTTCTTGGGTAAGGGAAATGATTTGGTCAATTGTCAATAATTCCATCGTCGACCTCCGACTATACATAGGGCATTATCTAGGATAAGCTAGCTGGTTTGGGACTTCATTTATCTAATGAACTTTCTTATCTCAATTATACTCCAAAACTACCAAATAGAGATAAACTACCAGTATTTTCAGGGATTATTTTTGATCAACAACTTCTCCTAATTAAAACAAAAAGCCATTCCTCAAGGGAGCAGCTTTTTACTTATAATTAAAGGTTTCCCCAGCTAACTTATCAGCTAGCTTGGGAAAGAGGGTATAAAACTTATGAGCTAGGTTCAACAAAATCGGAAGATTGAGTTCTCGTTTGTTTTTTCCTATAATCTTGACAATCTTTTTAGCTACTGCATCTGGTTCTAGCAGGAAGCGATCAACTGATTTAAGATAGGTGCCATCTGGGTCAGCCTGGTCAAAAAATCCTGTACGGATAGGTCCTGGATTAACAGTTGTCACATAGACACCATAGGGCATGAGCTCAAGGCGAAGAGCATTTGAAAAACCAATGGCCGCAAACTTGGTCGCAGAGTAAAGGCTAGACTTGCCAGTTGCTATCAAACCTGCCATACTAACGATATTGATGATATGGCCTTTTCGAGTCGCCTTCATACGAGCTGCAAGCAAACGTGATAGATTCATGAGAGCAAAGGTGTTGACTTCAAACATTTGATGAATATCTTGATCAGAGATCTTGTCAAAATCTTCAAAAATCCCGTAGCCAGCATTATTAATCAAAACATCAATCTTTCCATAGCGCTGGTAGAGTTCAGCTACTAGGCCTTCAAGGGCTTGAGCATCGGTAATATCAATCTCAACCAATTCAGCCTGTGGATGATTTCCGTATAGTTGAGCTAATTTTTCCTTATTTCTGCCGAGTAAGATGAGTCGGTCGTCTGGCAAGAGTTTGACCATTTCTTGGGCTAGACCACCACTAGCACCCGTAATGAGAATAGTAGACATATTTATCCTTTCTCGAGATCCTAGATTTCCACTTCTTCTAGGTCTTTAACCACATGGACGTTTTCAAAAATCGTTGCCGCATCTTTCTTGAGTTGGCTAATGTCTTTTGAAAGGAAGCGTGCACTGATATGGTTGAGCAAAAGGCGTTTGGCTCCTGCTTCTGTTGCAACCTGCGCAGCTTGCATATTAGTTGAGTGACCGTGGTTGCGGGCAATCTTTTCGTCTCCCTTGCCATAAGTCGACTCATGGACAAGAACATCTGCATTGACACCAAGACGCACACTGGCATCTGTTTTTCGAGTATCTCCCAAAATGGTAATAATCTTACCAGGTCGCGGTGCTGAAATATAATCTGCTGCCTTAATCTCGGTGCCGTCTTCTAAGACGACATCCTGACCGTTTTTAATTTTTCCAAAAAGAGGGCCGAACGGGACACCAGCAGCCTTGAGTTTCTCAGCATCCAAGGTCCCTTCTAGGTCCTTTTGCATGATACGATAGCCGACACAGAAAATAGTGTGATCCAACTCCTCTGCATACACAGTGAATTTATCTGTTTCGAGAATTTTTCCTAGAGAATCTTGGTCAAGTTCATGGAAATGTATCTTGTAAGGCAGACGTGAACCTGACACACGTAGACTGGTCAAGACAAAAGATTTGATACCTTGGGGACCATAGATTTCCAAATCTGTTTGCTCTTCATTGGCTTGAAAGGCACGACTAGAAAGAAAACCTGGCAAGCCAAAAATATGGTCTCCGTGCAAGTGGGTGATAAAGATTTTGCTGATCTTTCGTGGTCGAATCGTGGTTTCCAGAATGCGATTTTGCGTTCCTTCTCCACAGTCAAAGAGCCAAACTTCGTTAATCTCGTCCAAGAGTTTCAGGGCAAGGCTTGAAACGTTGCGGGCTTTAGAGGGCTGACCAGCCCCCGTTCCTAAAAATTGAATATCCATTCGATACTTTCTAATTAATCAAAATATAACATAGCAGTGCGGTTTTTCCGAGCGATAATAAAAGCTTGCCAGAAAAAGGCTCTAGCTTCTGTAATAAATCTTCTTGACTATAACCTTTGAGACGCTTGCGACCATCAGCTAAACTTTCCAAATCAGTCAAAGCTGTGAGATTTCTCTACGCTAACAACTTCCTCTTCTCCGATTGCCTTCATATAAATTTTTCCAGACTCCTCAAAGATTAGTTGATGAGGAAAAATTTGTGCAATCTCAAAAAGCAAGTCTTCTGAAATAACCTCTTTATTTTCAGAGAAAAATTCGACCCCGACCCTCACTCTCATAGCAAAAACCAAAGGATTTACCAGACAGATTAAGACGAATAAAGGGTTTGCTTTCTTCCGTGAAATTTGGCTCAGCATTGTAGAGATTCAGTTCCTGGCTGACTTCTGCAAAATAATCGGTCGCAGCTTGAGGACTTTTTTTCTGGTAGAGTTCTGCAAAGTAGGCATTCACTACGCTGGGTGGAGGAGTGATAAGGGCTAGCTGTTCTTCTTCAGACCTACCAGCTAAAAGCTGGTCCAGATAGACCTTGTCTAAACTTGTATAGCCACCATACTTGAGAGCTAATGATTTGATATCAGTCATAAAATTCTTCTAATCTCCATTTGTTTTTCTCAGCAATATAGCCAGTGATGACCTCACCATCATCTTGGTAGTCACGTTCTTCTAGGATAGCAACACTCTCTAAATCATGAATCTTGTAAGATTTAGAAAAAGGTACGCGCAGAGTAAATGCTTCAAAAATTTCCTTGATCTTATCCAGCAATAAAGCCTGCAACTGTTCGCGACTATCCTTAGATTTAGCAGAAATCAATGCATACGGCGTTTGAGTAGGTGTGAAATCCTCCACCAAATCCGCTTTATTATAAAGGGTCAGGCAAGGAATATCCTCCATATTCAGGTCTTTCATGATGGAAAGAACTGTTTTTTCATGTTCCTCATGGTAAGGATTGCTGGCATCGATAACATGAACCAGAAGGTCTACATGCTTGCTTTCTTCCAAGGTCGACTTGAAACTTGACACCAATTCTGTAGGTAGGTCTTGGATAAATCCAACGGTATCTGTCAAGGTTACCTGTAGATTGCCCCCCAGATGGATGCTTTTAGTTGTCGCATCCAGAGTCGCAAAGAGTTCATCTGCCTCATACTGGGTCTTGCTAGTTAAGGTGTTCATGATAGTTGACTTTCCAGCATTGGTGTAGCCAATCAAATCCAATCTTAAAGGTGCTTGACTCCAAACGTTTTTCTCTTACAGTCGCCCGATTTTTCTCAACCACCTTGAGTTGACGTTCGATATCTGTAATCTGGTTGCGAACACTACGACGGTTCAGCTCCAGCTGACTTTCACCTGGACCACGGGAACCAATTCCCCCTGCCTGACGGCTGAGCATAATCCCTTGACCAACCAGACGAGGCAAGAGGTATTTGAGCTGAGCTAGATGAACTTGGAGCTTCCCTTCATGGCTTCGAGCTCTCATAGCAAAGATATCCAAAATCAACTGCATACGGTCAATGACCTTGACACCGAGAACTTCCTCTAAATTGACATTTTGTCGAGGTGTCAGACGGTTATTGACGATGACAGTCGTGATTTCTTCTGCGTCCACCATTTGAGCAATTTCTTCCAACTTACCAGAACCAACAAAGGTCTTGGAGTCGTATTTTTCTCGTTTTTGTCTGTAGCTATCTACTACAACTGCACCAGCCGTCTTAGCTAAACTAGCCAACTCTTCCATGGAGAGGTCAAAATTATCCATGCCCTGGAGTTCAACACCAATGAGCAGGACTCGTTCCTCTTTTTTCTCCGTTTCAATCATTTAAAAACTCCTCAATCTGGCTTAAAATACGCTCTTTCACACCAGATTCTCCTATCTGATAAAAGGTCACCTGCATGCGATTACGGAACCAGGTCAACTGGCGCTTGGCAAATCGGCGAGTTGCTTGCTTGAGACTGTCACGAGCTTCTTCCAAGGACTTCTCTCCACAAAAATAAGGAAAGAGTTCCTTATAACCAATTCCTTTAGCAGCTTGAACATCTGGATAATGGTCAAACAGCCACTTGGCTTCGTCTAGAAGTCCAGCTTCAAACATCAGGTCCACTCGATGATTGATTCGTTCATATAATTGACTGCGTTCATCATCCAAACAAATAATCAGCGGTTCATATAGACTCTCTTGATTTTCCAAATCCTGACCAAAATGGGCAATTTCCAAGGCACGCATAGCACGGCGACGATTAAACTGAGGAATTTCAAGGCCTGCTTGCTCCACAAGATAGACTAAATCCTCATCTGTATAAGGCTCCAAACTAGCCCGATAGGCCAAAATCTCCTCATGTGGTGTCTCTCCACCGAGATGATATCCTTCTAGTAGACTCTGTATGTAAAGTCCTGTTCCACCAGCGATAATGGCTAGCTTGCCGCGGCTGTGAATATCCTCAATAGCCATCTTAGCTTCTGAAACAAAATCAAAAGCCGAGTAAGACTCGGTTACATCTCTCACATCAATCAAATGATGAGGAACACTTGCCTGCTCCTCTGGACTAGCCTTGGCTGTCCCAATATCTAGTCCTCGATAGACTTGTTGGCTATCTCCACTAATTACTTCACCATTAAAATGCTTAGCAACTTCAATGGCTAGGGCTGTTTTTCCAACTGCAGTCGGTCCAACAATCACAATTATTTTTGTTTTCATCTTTTTTCCTTGAAAAATTCCCATTTTTTCGTTACTATTATTATATCACAAAAAGGTCAGTCAGAAAAATGCGACCTCTTGAGGTAGCTGGCTGATTTATAAGTTAAAGGAGGAATACTCATGGCTAAAAGGATTCGCTAAAGGTCTTGTAACAGGTATTGCAGGAACTGTCGCTGCAGTTGCAGGTGCAGTATACGCAGTTAAAAAGAAAGTGATCGAACCAGAAGAACAAAAAGCAGCTTTCATCGAAGAAAACCGTAAGAAAGCAGCGCGTCGTCGCGTATCACATTAAGCAACAAAAGAAGTTGAGATTTTTTCTCAACTTCTTTTTTTCTTTTTTATACTCAATAAAAATCAAAGAGCAAACTAGGAATCTAGCGTGGTTTGAAGAGATTTTCAGAGAGTATTAAATTGCCAAGTCAAACTTCAACTGTGGCTTGACTGGATCATAATCAACCAGCTCAAAATCCTCTGCTTTAATATCAAAGAAGTTGGTCTTGTCTGGTACATTTCAAGACCAAACGTGGTTGGCAGTTTGAAGACTCACGACGAAGCAATTCCTGAGCTTGTTCAAATTGATTGTCATAGATGTGAAGGTTATTGATAAAGTAGAAGAATTTTCCAACTTTCCAACCAAAGTGTTTGGCAATCATCATTTGAAGAGCCACATACTGCATAGCATTGATATGATGAGCCACCAGCATGTCATTAGAGCGCTGGGTCAAAGTCGCATCCAGATAAATTTCCCCATCTACTCGACGGACATCAAACATAGTCTGAAAAGCGCATGGAAGGAGGCCATCTGTCTCCTCAAAAGCTTGATAATCCCAAAGTGAGATGATATTGCGACGGTTCCAAGGATTGGCTTCTAACTGTTTGAGAATTTTATTGATGATATCGTGCTTCTTAACAACAGCCCCATAACGCTCCCCAATAGTCCCTGTATCTCCAACTTCCCAGTCATTCCAGTAGTGAACATTGTACTTGTCATTGAGAACTTCCAAACTATTGGTCTGATCTTGGTAGATCCAGAGTACTTCTTTGATGGCGGATTTGATCGCAATGGGGCGCAAGGTTGTGATGGGAAATTCCCCCTTAGACAAATCATACTCCGCAAAAGCACCTGTGATGTACTTGGAGTTAGCCACTGTTCCATCCTTATACTTGGGACGAGCTTGCTCGGAAAACACACCCTCATTCAAGATTCGCTCGATATTCTCTTTAAAAATCTTATCTGCTTTTGTCATTTACCCCTCACCTCAACTTTTATTTCTTAACTAGTATAGCATAAAAAGAAAAGGAGGAAAATCACTCGCTTACGAAAGCAATTTTTCTCCTTTTTATGTTTATATTTATTGCAAGACAAGTGATGCAGCACCAATCACTCCAGCGTCATTTCCTAGAGTTGCAAGAGCCAATTTAGTAGTTGTACGAACTTGTGGGAAGGTATTTTCATCATAAACCTTTTGTACACCTTGGAGAAGGAATTCTCCTGCAGCTGACACACCACCACCGATAACGATTGTTGATGGGTTTAGGATAGAACCAATATTGGCACATGCGATTCCCAAGTAACGTGAGAAGTTACGGTAAACGATTAAGGCAAGGTCGTCCCCTTCTTTTGCCAAATCAAAGACAGTTTTAGCTGTTACTTCTTCTCCGTCATCAATCAAGCGTTTCAACTCTGCATCGCCTTCGTATTCATCTGCGTAACGACGAGTCAAGTTGACGATACCTGTCGCTGAAGCTACTGTCTCAAGACAGCCTTTTTTACCACAAGTACATGCGATTGGTTGATCAAAGTCAACTGTGATGTGGCCAAGCTCACCTGCTGCACCAGCAACACCGTGAAGCAATTTACCTTCTGCTACGATACCGCCACCAACACCTGTACCAAGTGTCATAAAGACAACATCTGGTTGGTTGTCACCAGCACCCATCCAACGCTCACCAAGAGCTGCCACGTTGGCGTCATTGTCGATAAAGAATGGAATCCCCAAGGCTTTTTCCATCTTTTCTTTGATTGGTTGAAGAGTTTTCCAGTTGAGGTTATAGGCTCCGATAACAGTTCCATTTTCACGATCAACTACACCAGGTGAACCCATACCAATCCCTTGGAAATCTGCTGCAGACAATCCAAGTAATTCAAAACGATGTTGAATAGTTTCAATCATATCGTCTACGATATGGCTTCCTTCATCCAAAATGTTTGTCTTAATAGACCATTTTTCTTGGATTTCTCCTTCTTGCGTTAAAATAGCGAACTTGATAGAAGTTCCACCAAGGTCAATCCCAATAATCTTTTGACTCATTTTTATCTCCTTTATGATTTATCACTTCTTTATTATTTTATCAAACTTGTTTCAGCAATTCAAGAAAACTTCTGGTTAATTCTGCAAACTCTTTTGGTTTTTCCTTATTCAAGACATGAGGGCCGTCAGGGATAATCTGGAACTGAGAATCTGGCATCAGTTCATGAATACTTTTCATTGAACTGAGATTAGGCTTATCCTGACTACCACAGATCAACAAGCTTGGATAGGGACAATTCCGGGCAATCTCTCTTAAATCAAGTGTTTTTAATTCCTCAGAAACTCCAACCATAAGAGCCTTATCTGCCCCCTGCTTCTCATATATCCTCTTAGGAAGCAATTTGAATATCAGCAACTGAATGTAAAAAGGAATGTTACCTGCTAATTTCAGTGGACATCCTGACAAAACCAAGGCCTGAAGATTAGGTATCTCAAAACTTGAAAGCTCCAATGCAAGTGCAGCCCCTAAAGATAAGCCAACTAAGACAATAGGCTCTGTTTCCTTTGATAAGTGCTGATAAATGCGCTCTTTGGCTTCTTGATAAGTCCCAACTCCAGTAGGAAATAACTCTATGGCTTCAGAGGGATAATCTGCCAGCAAATCCTGAACTTCTTTCCAACTATCTGCTGACTGTCCCAAACCGTGTAAAAATATGAGTTTCAATTAGTTCTCCTTTACTGACAATTCATACAAGCCTCTGACTGCATTACAGCCATAGATGACTTCTGCTCGCATCAAATCTTCTATGGTCAAAACCTTCTCTTCTACCTTCCCATTTTCAAGCAAGTGTTGACGATAAATCCCTGGTAAAATACCAAGAGCGCTAGGTGGGGTATAGAGCTTGCCATTAATTTTTAAGACCAGATTGCCAATAGAGGTTTCAAGCAATTTTCCATCAGCAGTGTGATAAAAAATTTCCTGCTCTCCCATTGTCAAATGCGGTCGGTGTGTCGTCTTAAAGTAGGTAAAGGCCTGCTGCAAATCAGCTTCTTGCCGACAAAGTTTAGCCTGACAGAAGCCAGAACTAAGTGGTGTCAATACTTGTCGATCAATGTCTATTTCTCCAGACTTATTGAGACTGATTCGCAAACGGTAGTCTTGATGAAAGTCACAAGCTTGACACTCTTTCTCTATCTCTTGTCTCAAACCAGCTTCATCAAATGGAAAGGCAAAGTAACGACTAGCCTTTTGTAGTCTTTCTAGATGCTCTTTTTCAAAGAGTAATTTCTTCTGGCTGATTTTCCCTGTCGTTATTAATTGAAAACGAGGCTGTTTGCGATAAAGAACAGCAGCCTTTTGCTGAACTTCGCGGTATTCAGACTCCCAAGTGCTATCCCATGTAATGCCTCCGCCAACTCCATAGATAGCTTGCTCCTTGTAGAGTTGAATGGTCCGAATAGCAACATTAAAAATTCGTCGCCCATTTGGAAGCAGGAAACCAATGGTTCCGCAGTAGACTCCACGCGGTTGTGGCTCCAAGTCCTTGATAATCTCCATAGTCGCAATTTTGGGTGCACCCGTTATGGATCCGCAAGGAAAGAGAGAACGGAAGATTTCAACAAGGTCAACATCCTCTCGCAACTGACTCTTGATGGTTGAAGTCATCTGCCAAACAGTTGAATACTGTTCCACTTGGCAGAGACGCTCCACATGTTCACTTCCCACTTCAGAAATACGGTTCATATCGTTGCGCAAGAGGTCCACAATCATCATATTTTCAGAGCGATTTTTGGGATCCTGTTCCAACCAACTGGCCTGCTCCAAGTCTTCTTGGTCAGTCACTCCACGCTGAGTCGTTCCCTTCATTGGTCGCGTTGTCAACTCACGGTCATTTTGCTCAAAAAAGAGCTCTGGACTCATGGAAATCACTGCCATCTCGTCATGTTCAACATAAGCATTGTAGCCCGCCTCCTGCTCTACTACCATACGATTGTAGATGGCAAAAGGATTGGCACTTAAGTCTTGTTTTAGTTGTACGGTGTAGTTGACCTGGTAGGTGTCCCCCTGCCGCAAATGATGATGAATCTGAGCAATCGCCTTTTCATAGTCCTCTGCAGATGTTACTTCCTGCCAGTTTGACGGCAAATCCACCTCCTCATATGTCAGAGGAATGCTAGATTTTTCAACGCTGTCATGAATAGTGAAATAGAGGAGATATTCTCCTAACAAGGGACCTGAGTGAACCGCCAACTTCTCCTCAAAAGCTGGCGCAGCCTCATAGCTGACATAACCCACCACATAGTAGCCCTGTTCTTGGTAGCTTTCCACTTGAGCTAACAAGTCTGTTACTTCTGCTAAATCTCTGGTTTTTAACTCTTTGATAGGCTGGGTAAAGGTGTATCGCTCACCCAAAGCCCTAAAATCAATCACTGTTTTTCTATGCATATCCTAAGTATACCATAAAAGCCAGACCCCAACAGGAGATCTGGCAATTTTATTCTTTGAGAATGATAAAGTAGATGCCACTTCCTAAGAAAATCTGAACATAGCATCCTCTTTTATCACACCGACTTTTTATCTATCCTTTAGGAAAGAGTTCAGATGAAAATGCATCTGTCACCTGCAATAGTTTGGAAGACTTTTTTCTTAAGAGCTACTGTATAATTGGCAACTGAGCCTCCATACTTGAAGTTTCGGTAATCCGTTTCTACTGCTTGGTCAAACAAGTCTTGCAATTTCTCATAAGAATCAATTTGCTGACCATCAATTTCAAAACTATGGATTCCTCGTTTTGCCTTGGCAATAATGTCATCAAACCAGGCCTTCTTCCATTCTTCCAAGTTCTGGAATTTGCCTTTCGAAACCTTCTGGATAATGAAATCATCGCCAAGTGTATCATGCCCCTCGCTTAAGGCCTCATCCTTGTATTTATTAGAAGCATATCCTAGGAAACCATTTTCGTAACCATAATAGCCCCACATACGGAAGGCATTATGCTTGAAGGAGATGGCTCCAGGAGCTCCCTGACTTGTATTTCCACCATAGATAGCGTCTACCATCTTGACATTGACATAAGCTGTCTTGAGTTCTTCTGGTCGGTAAGTTCCCTGATAATGCCTATTGGTGATGATGTTATTTTTGATGAGGTCGTCCACAGAATTTAGCTGAGTCTTGGCTTCCTCATCCGTCAATGGACGGACATAGTCCCACTGGTTTGGAGCAAGGAGTTTATTATCTTGGTCCTGATAGCGCATTTGCTTAGTCATCTTGCTGAACCAGGCCTTCTTCAAAGCCAGATCATTCTTAGCGAGAACTCGTTCTCCTTCCAGATAATCTAGAAGCATCAAGGCCTCATTATAACCTTTCATGTAGTGGTCAATCTGCTGGCGTGTTTGCAACTTGGTTGGATCAGGATTGTACCATTGGTCCCCATCATTTGGTCGCATGTATGCCATGTTGAGCCCGAGGGCGCCATATTCACCCTGATGGCCATCCTCAGCCGGGGACTGGAGCATGCCCTGAGCATAGGCTTCTACATAGGTTCCTTCACGATGTTTGTAGCCACCCAGATAGACAATGCGATCGTTGACGTGAGTTGTCTCATGGGTGTAGACAGACAAGCCATACTCACTCATCATATCGATTTCCACAAAGTGAACAGCATCTCTGGCATTTATCTTTGGATAGATAGAGGCATAAGCTCCTAGCTTATTGTCTTTATAGTAGCGACCTGCTGGTCCAAATACCTCACGAATTGGCGCATAGTCTGCCATACCACTAGTATGTCCATAACGCTCTACCCAGCCACGTCCATCAACGCGATAGCCTTCCCAAACTGGAGTAGCCACATTAAAGTCACTCTTAACCATACGATCTTTGACATCATCAGCCGCAAGTCGATACCAAAAGTCCAAGTAAGTCAACTGACGGTCCGCTACTAGGTCAATGTCAGCTTTCATCTGGTCTATGGTTTTGCCAGATTTATCAGCTGATCCGAAGGTAATGGTATTGTAGTTGGAAATCAGGAACATCTGTGCCTTCTTCACATTCAACAAAGGCAGAATCATATTGCGATGCAACCAGTTATTCAGATTGTCATAAGCCCGATGCTTCCGATTTGCAATTTCTTGATTCTTCGAAGCTCGCTCTGCTATGTACACATGGCCCTTGGTAGCATTCACAAACCAGTCATTCATATCCTTGTCAGTCGTCAATAACTGTCTGTTGTAGTCTAAGAAGGCATGTAAATCTTCAGATTTTGTATCCTTGGCTAGGACTCTGGCAAAGGTTTCATGAGTCTGGTCGCCTTTTAGGTTGTTCTCTCTTGAACCAAGTTCAATCAATCGATCCAAGATATCCACATTTTGCCCATAAAAATCTGGTTTAAAGAGCATGAGTTCTTTCAGATTGTAATCCGCAAATCGGATACCGTAATAGCGATTAAGATAAGCAAGTCCCAGCATGATAGCTGATTGATTGTCCTGAACTTTTTTCTTCAAGGAAGCCATGCTAGCAGGTGAATCATTCCACTGGTAATCCAGATTGGTGAGTAACTTATCAACCAGAGTTCCCAGCTGCGCTTTGACTTCTGCAAAGCTTTCTTCTAGATACCAATTCTGCACGGCCTCAACCTTCTTATCAAGGCTAGTGGTTTGATCATCTAGAATGCGATAAACCCCATCAGACTGTAAGTCCACTGTTTTCAGGATAGATGTTAGCTCTTTGGCTAGGGCCGAACGGTCCTTAACTAGCATATCTGGAGTATACAGCACATCCAAGTCAGCAATCTTGTATTCCTTGATGGCAGTCAAGCCAGAATTTTGTGAAGTAATTGCAAATACATCCTTGGTCTGATCTGCATAATGAACCATGATATGGTCTGCCGCTGACAGGTCTGTCACAAAGTCTTGTCCCTTCATAGCAATAACAGAGACCACCTCTTTCTTGGCTAGATTGTGATCAAGATCTAGCTTGTTCCCTTGATTCACAATCCATTCTTTATTGTAGAAAGGTTGTAATTTTTCAAGGTTGCGATAGGCTTGATTATGGCGACTATCATAATCTTGGATGTCCTGATAAGCGTATTCTTTTACATTAGCAATAGTAGGTGATTCAGTTTTCGACTTAGCCAGATAGTAGCTATAGCCTGCTTCAAAGGTTTTCTGAGCATTACGTTGAATCAAGTCAGTTGCCTCAGCAGTCACCTTGTAATACTCTTTTCCGTTTATTCTCTCAGTTTGAATAGACTTGATGGCTAAACGGCTAGTCTTATGATCTTTAGAGCTGACCTTGAGATAGTAGTTTTCCAAATTCCTTGGTGCTTCCGCCAATTGTTGAATCTCAGTCTCTCTGCCATTTTCAACCTTGATAAGGCTTGTTTCCTTGATATCTTTTATTTCTAGCTTTTTAAGCTCTAGACGGAGCTTTTTGTCCTCAAGCAGAGTGCTCTCCTCACCCTTACCACGGTTGTAGACCATCCTTGTAGATATGGTGTAATCCGTATAGAGTTTTAGATTGTCAACTGTTGCTTCCAGTTGATCACTCGTTAAATCAAGAGTTTTATCCTCTAACCCCTTGGCTTTGATAGTGGCACTAATTTTTGAGACGGTAACGCCATCTGCCTTGTTCAGATTATAACTTAAGCGAGCTGAACGGCTCATCGAATTTCCAGTAATAGTAGAAAGAGTTAGGACTGGTACAGGTTTGATCTCTACTTTTTTCTTACTACACGGACAATGATCTGATCTTTAGCTTCTCTTAAAATTCGTGTTGTTTCTTTGAGTTCTGAGATACGTTTCCCATCTTTTTCCTCATAGCTGGTAACAATCTCTTTCTCACCATCTTGACCGACTTGCTCGATTCTTGTTTCACCGACAAGCATGTCTGGATCAATCTTTTCCCTAGTTTGTTTAGGAATCAACTCTTTTCGGACTTCGATATGTAGAGTCGGTTTTGCATCTTGAACGAGCGCTTCAGTAGTATTCACACCACCACTATAGCTAGGGATTTCCTGTTTCAAAGTATCAACGGGAACTGCACCACCTTCATACTCTGGTAAGCTTTCAGCTATTACACCTTGGCCATTAACACTACCTTCAAATGATGGTTTAGGTAGCTCGACTAAGGAGTCACCTGATACGCCACCTGTAAACTCTGGGATTTCCTGTTTCAGAGTATCAACTGGAACTGCGCCTCCCTCATACTCTGGTAAGCTTTCGGATACTGTACCTGGGCCATTGACTCCACCTTCAAATGTTGGTTTTGACGGCTCAACCAAGGATTCGCCGGATACTCCGCCTGTATACTCAGGGAGGTCCTGTTTCAGAGTATCAACTGGAACTGCACCACCTTCATAATCTGGCAGCTTTCAGCTACTGCTCCTTGGCCATTGACGCCGCCTTCAAATGTTGGTTTAGTTGGTTCAACTAAAGATTCGCCGGATACGCCTCCTGTAAAGTCTGGTTTGTCGTGGACTTCTGGGATGCCACTTTGACTACTCAATTCTGGGGTATACTCTGGCAAGGCTTCAGCTACTGTACCTGGGCCATTGACTCCTCCTTCAAATGTTGGTTTTGTTGGCTCAACCAAGGAGTCGCCTGATACTCCGCCTGTGAAGTCTGGTTTGTCGTGGACTTCTGGCACGCCACTTTGACTACTCAATTCTGGGGTATACTCTGGTAAGGCTTCGGCTACTGTACCTGGGCCATTGACTCCTCCTTCAAATATTGGTTTTGTTGGCTCAACCAAGGATTCGCCCGATACGCCACCTATGAATTCAGGAATTTCATGAATAGCTGCTTGATTTACTGGTTTTGCAGGAATTTCTGAATTTTCACTAGATGTTAGATCTTGCCCTGTTCCTCTTAAATCTGACTCTAATAAATAGCCAATATAGTCATAGCCTTTAATGTCAATAATCCCTTGAGAGAAACCATCTGCAGACACAATAGTTTGAGCTTGATCATAAGCTAGCAAGTCCTTGTGTTCAAAAGCAAATACTTGATAAGGTAGTAATAAACTCTTACCTACAGAAGCAATCAATAACACTCCAACTATCTTAGAAGGTTTTTTCTTTGAAAATAGGAAAACCACCAAACTAGCAATCAAAAGACCAACACCAGCCAAGGGGAAGCTGATAGATCCAGTTTGAGGTAAGATGGCTTGTCCCTGCTTGCGATAAACTAGATAATAGTTATCTTGGCTCAAATCTTGTGGTAATTCATGGTGAATGAGTTCACGTTCAGCAGCTGTCAACTCCGATTCTGCTAAATACTGAAAGGAAACTTGCTTGGTTTCATCAGCCTGAACCAGTTTCGGTTCAAGTGTTCCTCCAATAAAGGCAAGTCCAATCAATACCGAGCCTACTCCCATGCTCAGTTTACGAATGGCAAATTTTTGTAGCTTTTTTCTATCTTCCATATCAGCTTTATTCTTGTCTTTAGAGACATCTCCTTTATTCCGTTTTCATAATTTTATTATAATATTTTTGTTGATTTTTTTACAAAATATTTTTCGAGATAAATTGATATTTTTTTAAATAAAAAGCGGATCAGCATTGGCTGAACCACATTTTTTAGTCTGGTACATATTCCAATATATCACCTGGCTGGCACCCCAGTTCTTTACAAATAGCTTCAAGTGTTGAAAAACGTATAGCTTTAGCCTTCCCTGTTTTCAATATTGAAAGATTTGCAGGAGTAATCCCAACTCGTTCTGCTAAATCTCCTGAACGCATTTTTCTTTGGCTAATTCGACATCTAGATTAATGACAATCACGGTATAATCTCCTTTCTCTAAATTGTAAACTCATTTTTCTTCTGCAATTTCGTTCGCTTTTTCAAGGACTTTACCAATTGTCCAAACAACGAGAGCAGTAACCATGAATGTTATATTTAAGAATGAGAAACCATTGAGTGTCAAAATACCATCTCCAAGAAATGAAGCAATAAAAAGTGATGAGAAATACGATTAGCAAGCTTTGACATTATGAACTGTAAAAATCTGTTCATGAATGATATTTTGGAAGAACTGTCTAACACAGAATAATACAAACAGAATGATAAAGCTATTGATAAAGGACAAAGCACTCACTAGTATTGAAGTATTCACCATATCAGGTTTTAAGGAAATAGTTCCAAGGTTAAAGAGGTTAATCTCAGTTACATTGAAAACAGTTAGAAGAATAGATATAACCAAAGATATTCCCAAAAATGAAAAAGTAGGATATTAATAAAACCTAAAAGCATATGGTAAGTAGGAATTTTTCTTAGACATTAATTTCAAAACCTCGTTTCTAATCTCTACTATATTATACAATATTAGTAAGTTTTATGTGCATGTCTTATGCTACTTTATTTGAAAATTGATTCTTGATAGAAGCAAGAACTAAGCTAGCAATGAATAAGAAGACTGCAATTGAGAAGTTAAAAATGATGTGGGCAGGATTCAAAATTAGTTCTGTAATACCTTGGATTGCTCCTACTACAGTCATTAAAACTGCACCCTTTTTCAAGAATGAAATGGTTGTATTTTCAAAAAGATCACTTTCTTTAAAGTTCTTAGCAAACTGTTTTAATTTGATAAGGCCATAAGTCAGAAGTGTATTACCAGCAACAAAGGTTAAAACAAAGGCATTAACTCCTCCCCACGCTTCGTAGCCTGACCTTGTTACCTCCCCACCTTCGGGCATTAGTTGGCTGATATCAAATTGACCAATGAGAAGAACTAAGGAAGCAATACTAAAGAAACTGAGGGTAACGATACCGAAATTAGAGCCTAATGTAACAAGTGATTTAGTAAAGTTTACGATTTTTAGTTGATGTAGTATTTTTCATGATGATTTCCTCTTTTTATAAAATATTTTTAGTTTGTAGCAACAAATGAGCTCTTTTTGTTACTACTCGAAAACTTATTATCGTTTTTCGATATATCTAGTATAGCATAATTTTTGAAATGCAACACTTTTTTTATCGTTTTTTTGATAATTTTTTCTTTTATTTAAAAATATCTTTTATTTTAAGAGCAATTAGACTTCAAATATGAAAAGTCAACACTTCTAAAAATCAAATATGAGTTAAAACATTTTTTAGTAAAACTCTTTTTAAGAATATCACGTTCACTCAACATATTCCAACAAATAGCCATAGCCCTTTTCTTCCATTTGATCCTTAGGAATAAAACGGATGGAGAGACTATTGATACAATAGCGTAGACCTCCCTTGTCCTGAGGTCCATCTGTAAAGACATGTCCTAGATGGGAATTACCAGTTCGACTTCTGACTTCTGTTCTGACCATATTATATGACTTGTCTTCCTTGTAGGTCGCAACATCTGGACTGATAGGTTGGGTAAAACTTGGCCAACCACAACCCGATTCAAATTTATCTTTCGAAGAAAAGAGGGGTTCGCCAGTCGCAACATCCACATAAATACCTGCTTCAAATTTATCCCAGTAACGATTTGAAAAGGCCCGTTCTGTTTGACTATTTTGAGTCACTGCATACTCTTCAGGAGAGAGGAGTTTTTTCAATTCATCGTCACTCGGTTTTGGATATTTACTCGCATCAATGACCGGATAGGCTGCTTGATTGACATTGATATGGCAATATCCATTTGGATTTTTCTGGAGATAGTCTTGGTGGTAGTCCTCAGCCACGATAAAATTAGATAAGGCTTCCTTTTCAACCGCTAGAGGCTGGTCATACTTTTGAGCAATTTGCTCAAAGACTTGATTGATGACTTCTAGGTCCTGCTCGTCCTTATAGTAGACTCCCGTTCTGTACTGAGTCCCCACATCATTTCCCTGCTTATTTTTACTAGTTGGATTGATAATGCGAAAATAATGGAGCAAGATTTCTTTTAAAGAGATCTTGATTGGCATCGTAGGTCACATGAACAGTCTCAGCATGTCCAGTCTGGCCGATCAATTCATATTGGGTTGTTTCTCCTCTACCATTAGCATAGCCCGAAACAGCATCTGTCACACCCGCTACTCGTGAAAAATACTCTTCGACTCCCCAGAAACAACCTCCTGCTAGATAGATTTCATGTAAGTCAGCATCTTTACTTGGCTCAGTTTTTTTCTTGGCCTTTTGTCCCTTGACTAACTGCCGCCTTCTCGATTTGAGTAGTATCTGTGTAGCTAGCGCTCCTTTTTTCCAAAAGAAATAAAAATCCAATAATAATGCAAATGATGATTCCTATGAATACAATTATTTTTAATTTATCATTCATGATGAGCCTCTAATCTATGTTTTTTAGCGTCTGTAAAATAGTTTCCTTGTCCATAAAACCTGGCTGGGTCTTAACTAGTTTGCCTTCTTTATCGATAAAAGCCTGAGTCGGATAAGAACGAACTCCGTAACTCGCTAAAAGTTGTCCCGAAGGGTCTAACAATACTGGTAAATCTTTATAGTCCAAGCCTTGATACCATTTTTTAAAGGCTTCTTCTGCTTGCTCGCCTTTTTGACCAGGAGAAACGACTGTCAAAACAACATAGTCATCGCTTGCTTCTTTTGCCAGCTCATCGGTATCAGGTAAACTAGCTAGACAAATAGAGCACCAAGATGCCCAAAATTTGAGATAGACCTTTTTGCCTTTATAATCTGATAGGCGATAGGTTTTACCATCAACTCCCATAAGCTCAAAGTCTGGAACTGCTTCCCCTTGTTTTGCCATTTGAGCACTAACTTGTGCATTTTTGTCTCCATTTTGCTTATCAGCTTGGCTCTCCATCTGATTTTTACAAGCTGATAGACAGACCAGACTAGCGCAGACCAATACAATTGCTTGCCATGTTTTCATTTTCATCACCTTTCTTTTTTATCATATGAATATAGATATTTACTTTGTAGTTCTATTATATACCTACCTTGCTAAAAATACTTAGAATCTGTTTGGAAAATCATTAATACTCTTCGAAAAATCAAATTCAAACCAAGTCAGCGTTGCCTTACCGTACTCAAGTACATCTTGCGGCTAGCTTCCTAGTTTGCTCTTTGATTTTTCATTGATATAAGCTTCTTGATTACAAGAACTCCCACCTGCTAAGCAGATGAGAGTTTTGGACTATTTAAAGATAGAAGTTTTAAAGCTATCTGTTTGTTGAAGAAGTTTCTTAAAGAGTTTTTCTTTAAGTGATACGGTGTTGTCAAATTTGACAGAGCCATTACTTAGAGTAGCCTTATCTTTATCAACTGCTTCAGCAAATGCGCGTTTCAAGTCTTCATAGCTATTGTATGTTTTACCATCGATTTCAATAGATTGAATTCCATTTTTGGCACTTGTTACAACTTCATTGAAGTAAGCTTTCTTCCATTCTTCAAGATTGTTGAATTTTCCTTCAGAAATCTTGTTGATGATGAAGTCATCACCTAGAGTATCTTTACCAGCTTTTTTAGATTCAGCTTTAAGCATGTTTGAAGCATAGTTCAGGAAGCCTTTTTCGTAGCCATAGTAACCCCAAATTCGGAAAGTATTGTGTTTGAAGGACATAGCTCCAGGAGCACCTTCACTGGTATTTCCACCATAGATACCAGTCATCATTGGAACATTCACATAAGCAGAATCAAAGTCAGTAGGATTGTAAACTCTGTTACCTGGACCGCGGTTAGTCATGAAGTTGTTCGTAATTAAGTCATCTACTGTGCGTAAAGGAATAGCTTTTTCCTCATCACTTAAAGGTCGAACCTTGTCGAATTGGTTCTTGGTGTTATTTCCTCGGTATTGCTTATCAACCTTCTTGAACCAAGCGTTGTTTAAATCTTGATTTGCTTTATCGAGGACAGCCTCTCCTTCAAGATAATCCAGAAGCATAAGAGTGTCGTTGTAGCCTTTCATGTAACGATCAATTTCGTCACGTGACTTCAGATCATTTGGATTGGTGTTATACCATTGATTTCCATCATTTGGACGTTCATAAGCCATGTTAAGACCTAGGGCTTTGTATTCACCATTTGGATTTGATACTGATGGAGTTTGCAACATACCTTGTGCAAATGCTTCTAAATCAGTACCTTCACGGTGTCTTGAACCACCCAAGTAGACCATACGGTCATTTACGTGAGTTGTTTCGTGGGTAAAGGCTGAAATACCAAAGTCACTAATCATATCGGTAACCATGAAGAAGACAGAGTCATCTTTATATGGATTCGCATAGACACGAGCCACAGCTCCCATACGCCAGTCAGTCGCATGATAACGGTCTGTAGGTCCATACAATTCACGGATAGGCGCCACATCTTTACCACTGTTTGTATGTCCGTAACGGTCTGTGCTGATATCCTTGTAATTTTGGTTATCCAAAACTGGTGTTGGTACCATGTTATTGCTCTTAAGAAGTTTATTACGTACTTTATCTAACGATAGACGTGACCAGAAGTCTAGATAATTTTGTTGAGCTTTGGCTACTTTATCGATTTCAGCTTTGAAGGCATTACGTTCTGCTTCAGTATACTTACCATATTTCTCGAATGAACTATAAGCCATTGTATTGTAAGTTGAAATCAAGAACATATGGGCATCTTTTAAGTTCAAGAGTGGCAAGATCATCTTACCGTGCATATCATTGTTTAAGCCTTCATAAGCTCTGTGTTTCTTATCAGCAAACTCAGGAGTTGTTGTTGCTGGTTCAACGATATAAACATTGTCTTTGGTTGCTTTGATAAACCAATCGTTCAAGTTTGTATCATTTGTGAATAGACGCATATTATAGTCTAAGAAACTATTTAACTCGCTGATACCGATAACTCCACCGATAGCTTCGCGATAAGCTTCTAAAGTTCTATCACCTTTAATGTTACTTTCTTTAGAACCAATCTGAATCAAGAAGTCTAACACATTGACATTTTTACCATAGAAGTCCGGTTTGAACAACATAAGTTGCTTGATATTAAAGTTATCAAACTTAACTCCATAATAACGATTGAGGTAAGACAAACCAAGAAGAACCGCTGCCTTGTTGTCATCAATCTTCTTGATCAAGGCACGTTTAGCAGCCTCATCTGTGTTTAATTGATGGTCTTCATTTTCAAGCAACTGTTTCACAAATTTAGCCAGATTATCCTTGACTTCTTTGAAGCTTTCTTCTAGGTAAAGATCTTTTATAGCGTTAACTTTATTTGGTCCTGTTCTACCTAGGTGTGTGTAGATAGGATCTGATTGCAATTCTACTGGGCTTAATTTTTCAACGATAGCATTGATGAGATCACTACGGTCTTTGTCAACCATGTTCGGAGTGTAAACAACTTCTCCAAGTTCAGCAATGCTGTACTCTTTCACTTGTTTGACCTTAGAGTCTTTCGGTGAAACAGTAAAGATGTCTTTGGTCTTATCACCATAATGAACCATAATATGGTCAGCGTCAGCTAATTCTGTCACAAAGACATTGCCCTTCATGGCAGTAACAGACAAGACTTCCTTAGTCAAGAGAGGACTTCCTGCAGCCAATTTGTTTCCTTGGTCTACGATCCACTCTTTATTGTAGAATGGTTGCAATTTTTCGATATTACGGTAGGCAAGTTCACGAGAGGCGTCGTAGCCATTGATTGTTTTGTATTGATCGGCTTTGTTGACAATGTTATTGAGTTTGTCTTCAACAGGTTTGGTGCTTTCAAATTTATCAGCAGTGATTCCCATTGCTTCAATCTTCTTGTCAGCTTCTTCTTGCGAGATGCTAGGAATCTTACGAGAATTCTTATAAGATTTATTACCCTCACTTACACCCTCAACACTAAAGTTACGTTTTGTTCTTGAATACGTGAAGTAATCATCTGCGTCAATATCCGAGTGACCGAACACCATTTCACCAGTTTTGACTTTCATCATAGTGATGTTGTCTTCAATAGCACCCAAGGCCCAGTTAGTACCTAGTAATCCACCAGATTGAACGGCTTCTTTCAGCTCGATAGAACCTTTAGCAACTGAATTTCTGAGGACACCTTCTCTTCCTAGTGTATTGTTATCTCCACCATTTTGAGAAGAATAAACCAATCCTGCAGCTTTTGCCTTGTTACCAGTAATTTCAGCATAAACGTAAGCTTTTTCTACGATACCTTTCCAGTTTTCACCTAGAACACCTGCTAAGTACCAACCTTTGTTTCCAGCAGCGTGAATCTTACCGATAAAGGCAACATTACTTACCTTACCACTACCATCAATTTTATTGATAATACCAGCTACATCGTTGCCCCCGACAACATTACCTGTTACTTTAACATTTTCGACAGTCGCATTATTTTTGATGACATTTGCGATTGGTGCTACTCGATCAAATCCAGGCATGTCAATGTTGACATTTTCAAGCAAGAGATTCTTAACAGTACCACCTTCGATGTTACCAAACAATGGTCTCGTAATGTTATGGATGGCAAATTTATTACCTTCTGTACTTTCCAATGTTCCCTTGAAGGCATTGGTTACATAAGACTTGCCAGCGGGGTTCACGTTACTTGCATTCATACTGCTACCAAGCTTAAAGGTACCAGTAGGATTGGCCTGCATAGCTTTTACAAGGTCATTGAAATCGTAATAAACATCACCTTCATGAGCTTTTGGTTTAGCAAAGTAATGAACATATTCCTCTGTAAACTGATTATCTGAGTTACGTTGAACTAGGTCTGGTGCTTTAGCAGTCACTTTGAACAGTGCTTTACCATCAACTGTGACTTCTTCAATCTTATCAACAGCAAGTTTTGTCACCTTGTTATCATGAGTTGTCACTTTCAAGTAATAAGGTTTAACATCTGATGGTTTTAGCTGACAAGAGACTATGATCAGTTTCTACACCTTGGTCATCAACACTGATAAGGCTTGTTTCCTTAATGTTTTTGACTTCGACTTTTTTGAGGTCGAGTCTTAGTGGTTCTTCCGCAAGAACAACTTCTTCATTCCCATTTCCACGATCGTAAACCATCTTGGTCGCAATCTTGTAGTCCTTGTAGTATTTCAAGTTTGTAAGATTTGCAGTCAGGTCTCCCTCAGACATATTGACTGTTTGAAGGCTAGTGTCTCCATCTTTCAAAACAACTTCAAGAGATTTAATGGTTACACCTGTTGGTTTGACCAATTGGTAACGAACCTTGGCACTACGCTCTAATTCTTCTTTATCAATTTGAGTAATTGTCAAGGTTGGCGCAGTCAGGACTTGATCACCTTTCTTAATGAGACGATCTTGCGCAGCTTCGACAACTTCCTCTGAAATAGTTGGAGCATCCGCAGTTTTAACGCCCTTAAGAGTCTTATAGACTTTGGTAATCTTTTCTTACCGTTTTGACCAGCTTGAGCAACAACTTCTGTTCCCTTCGGAAGAGTGCTATCTACTTCTGTTCTTGTCTCGAAAGGAATTTCTTCAAATGAAACTTCTTCAACTTGACCCTCAATAGCCTTGGTACCACGACTAATTTTTTCGTTTACTGGAGCCTTAACAGTTTCTGTACTCGTGCTGATTGGGTCCCCAACTTTTTGACCATTGACAGTCTTATAGACACGGTGAATCAGCTGACTTCCTGCTTGACCATTTTGAATTACTGTTGCTTCATCAGTGTAGCGAGTATCGTCAGTTACATACTCTCTTGTGTATGGGACTTCTACAGTTTCAGTTTCTGTTACAGTTGCTTCAGCTACTTCATACTCTGGTAATTCTGGCTGAACTAGAGATTCGCCTTCGTGACCTTCTTCTTGAGTTCCTTTTGCTGTGATTTGGCCTGTGTAGGCGGGGTTTTCTGGCTGAACTAAAGCTTCGCCTTGGTGGCCCTCTTCTTGCGTGCCTTTAGCACTTTCTTCAGGTTTATAAGCTGGTTCTTCTGGCTGAACTAGAGATTCACCTTCGTGACCTTTTTCTTGAGTTCCTTTAGCACTAATCTCACCTGTGTAGGCTGGCAATTCTGGTTGAACTAAGGACTCACCTTGGTGACCTGCTTCTTGCGTACCTTTTGCTGTAATTTCGCCTGTGTAGGCTGGTTCTTCTGGTTGAACTAAAGCTTCGCCTTGGTGACCCTCTTCTTGCGTGCCTTTAGCACTGATCTCACCTGTATAAGCTGGGTTTTCTGGCTGAACTAAAGACTCACCTTCGTGACCTTTTTCTTGAGTTCCTTTAGCACTAATCTCACCTGTGTAGGCTGGCAATTCTGGTTGAACCAGAGATTCACCTTCATGGCCTGATTCTTGAATTCCTTTAGTACTAATCTCACCTGTGTAAGCTGGCAATTCTGGTTGAACCAGAGATTCACCTTCATGGCCTGATTCTTGAGTTCCTTTAGTACTAATCTCTCCTGTGTAAGCTGGCAATTCTGGTTGAACCAGAGATTCACCTTCATGACCTGCTTCTTGAGTTCCTTTAGCACTAATCTCTCCTGTGTAAGCTGGAGCTTCTGGCTGAACTAAGGATTCGCCTTCGTGACCCTCTTCTTGGGTTCCTTTAGCTCTAATCTCTCCTGTGTAGCTGGAGCTTCTGGCTGAACCAAAGATTTACCTTCGTGACCTTTTTCCTGAGTTCCTTTAGCAGTTTCTTCAGGTTTATAAGCTGGAGCTTCTGGTTGAACTAAGGCTTCGCCTTGGTGACCCTCTTCTTGGGTCCCTTTAGCGCTAAGTTCACCTGTATAAGCTGGGTTTTCTGGCTGAACTAAAGACTCACCTTCGTGACCTTTTTCTTGAGTTCCTTTAGCGCTAATCTCACCTGTGTAGGCTGGAGCTTCTGGTTGAACTAAGGCTTCACCTTCATGGCCTGATTTTTGAGTTCCTTTGGCACTAAGCTCACCGGTGTAGGCTGGCAATTCTGGTTGAACCAGAGATTCACCTTCATGGCCTGATTCTTGCGTTCCCTTAGCAGTAGCAATTTGTTCTGGTTGTTCTTGGAAATCTGATGCTTTAAAGTAACCGACGTATTCGTATCCTTCGATTTGAATGACACCTTTTGCCAAGTCCTCTTGACTACTTGCTGCAATCGTTTGATTGTAGAACACCAAGATTTTATTCTCAAATGCTTGAGCTGACTGAGGGATAAAGTAACTACCACCTAGAGCTCCAATAAAGAGAAGACCCAACATTTTATTGCGGTGTTTTTTAGACATCACAACGACAACCATAGACGCTGTTGCAAAACCAAGAGTTGCTAGGGCCAACTCCTTGCTTCCAGTGTTCGGCAATTGTTGAGAATTCACTTCCTTTTTTCTGTAAACAAGATAGACAACATCATCTTGCTTTAAATCTGAAGGAAGTTCGCGATGGATCAAAGCCTTTTCTGCTTCTGTCAATTCTTGTTCAGCCAAATAACGGTAATGAACTTGGTTAGGTGTTGCTACTTCGTTAGCTGCAACAGTTTCAACTAAAAAGTTGTTTGCTCCCAAAATAAATGTTCCGATAACTGCAGAACCTACACCAACTGAGAACTTCCGAATAGAGTATTTGATGACTTTATCAAACTGCATTTTTCTGTTTTTCATTTTAAATCTTTCTAATGTGATCTATTGGATATTGAGCACGCGCTCCTCCAATGAGTTTTGGTCGGCTTGCAAGTGCCGTTACATGAGCATGACCAATCTCTCTTAGGACTGGTCGAATGGGTACCTGAACATGTTTGATATGCATCCCAATAGCAGTATCTCCAATGTCCAAACCAGCATCTGCCCTGATAAATTCGACCTCCACGGGATCCTTCATATAGCGAAAGGCGGCCAATTGACCAGAACCTCCTGCATGCAAGGTCGGGAGTACACTTACAATCTCCAACTGATATTTTATAGCCACTTCTCGTTCAACAACTAGAGCGCGATTGACATGTTCACAACCTTGAACAGCTAGGTGAATCCCCTTAGCCGTCAACAGCTCCAACATTGTCTTGACGATTAGCTCACCAATCTCCTGACTCGAATCTTTGCCAATGTGTCCTCCCAGCACTTCACTAGAAGACAAACCTAAGACAAATAGTGCACCTTCCTGTAAAGAAGCCTTGTCTAAAATATCTTCAAGTATCTGCTGTGTTTCTGTTTGAATCCGTCTTTGGTCCATTTTTTTCACCTCGCTTTTTCATTCTATCATATCGTTTTTCATCAATTTTTAGCAAGATTGGAAAAGATAGGGGTCCATTGCTAGGATTCAAAAACTATATGAGGGCTTTTTCAAAAACTGATTCTAATCTCTTTCACTTCCCAAGACAACATAAAACACCATCTTGAAAACAAAAATATAATAGTTTAGTAAAATAGTTGATTTAACAACATGTATATCTAAAAAGATTTGTCAGTTGATTCGATTCTAAACTACCGAAAAAGCAACTTCTACCATTCTACCCCATTTCTTTCATTAAAAGCTACTACTTTGCCTTGTTTTTGGACATTTTTTTCTACCTTGTATTAACCTTTAATCATTCAGAAAACTTTCATAAAATGATGCATAACCTTTAATTTCACTCTCAAATTATACTATGACAGATTTTTAAATACAAACTGAATCCAATTTTTTCAAAAATCTTAAATTTACAACAAAAACAGAGAAGATCTCCTTCCCTGTCTTTTTCTCTATTAAACCTTTTGGAGTCCTTGGACGGCATCGTGATTGATGAGCACTTGGCCGTATTCTTGTAGTACCGAACGGCTGATATCACTATCATCAGCAAATTCACGCATGCGAGCCAATAACCAAGCTGGATAAAGACTGGATGATCTTCTACATCAACCAAGACTGTGAGATAGTATTGGTCGTTCATTTTGTAAAGTTCTGAAGTCTCCATTTGGTAATCAACTGTTTTCGCAAAAGAAACCAAACTAGTTAAGTCGTCAAAGCGTAGGATGTAGTAGATATAAGGTTCTCTTTTCCCTTCTTCTTCGAGGGCTTTATCAAGCGCTGCTTCCTCTTCCTTTTCAACCTGCTCTAGAGATTGAATGGCTTCAATATCATCTTTAGTTTTTTCTGCCATGGTTTTCTCCAAGGTTTTCAAAAACTCATCTGGAGACATTTTAGCTAACTCATCCATATCAGGAAGATCTGCCAAATCTTCAAAGTCCAAGTTCTGGTCAATCTTAGATTTCGTCACAAAGACATCAACCTTATCAGGTTTCGGTGTTACTCGGAAGCTAAGCATTCCTGTGTCCAAGAAACTGTCTGGCATTTCTAGTTCATCCAAAATTGCGTAGAAAAATTCTTCTGTTTTCTCTTGCGGAACGAGAAAGTCTGCGATTTCCATCCCTCGATCCATCAAATCCTCTAAAGACATGGTGATCTTTAATGTCGTATCACTGATTTGTTTCATTTTCATAGTTCGTAACCTCATACTTTCAGTTCTATCTATTATACAAGATTTCACAGATTTTATCAAAAGAATGGCGTTGGAATGTGATATAATACTAGTATCTATTTTTAGAATGTAAGAAAGAAAATTTCATGAAAAAAATATAAAAGTTAATGCTTTGGCTAGCTTGCTGGTCAATATCTTAAATATCGTTTTTCCTTTGATTACTAATCCCTATCTAACGCGGATTCTTAGTAAATCCAATTATGGTTACTTTAACACAGCTAACACCTGGGCGAGCTTTGTCATTCCACTAGCTGCCTTTGGGATTTACAATTATGGGATTCGAGCTATCAGTAAGGTTAAGGATGATAAGAATAAGATCAATTATGTCTTTTCTAAGTTGTTCTATATCTCAGTCATTACTTCAATTCTGACAACAGCTATCTATTTCCTCTTTATTCATTTTGATACCAGCATTGTTAATCTCAAAGTCCTCTATTATATCCTTGGATTCCAAGCTCTTTTCCAATTCCTAAATATCGAGTGGATGAATGAAGCCTACGAGAACTATTCTTTTATCCTTTATAAAACACTAGTTATCCGAATTGGAATGTTAGTTGCTATCTTTGCCTTCGTCAAGACACCTGATGACATCGTTCCTTATGCTACCATCATGAGTGCGACAACTATCATCAACTATCTACTTAGCTTCCTCTGGATTAAACGAGAGGTTTCCTTTGTTAAGATTGAGTTCATAGAACTTCTCAAGTCATCTAAACCTCTCTTAACCATGCTTCTTCTAGCAAATGCCAATATGCTCTATACCTTGCTAGACCGTATGTTCATCACTAAAGGACCTGATGAGAATTTTATCTCCTACTACACCATTGCCTCCAGTATCGTTATGCTGATTGCCAGTGTCCTCAGTGGAGCTATCAACGTCAGCATCCCACGACTTGGTTATTATCTAGGAAAAAAAGATTTTACTTCTTATAAAAATTTGGTCAATCAGGGCGCATCCCTCTTTTACTTCCTCATGGTCCCTACCAGTATTGGTATTATGGTTTTAGGAACCTATGCTACAGTTATCTACTCTTCTGAGAAATATCTAGAAGCAGGAATAGTAACAAGTATCTTTGCCTTTCGTACCATTATCTGGGCCATCGAATTAATCCTTGGAAAACAGATTATCTTTATTAATGACCATGAAAATCGTTTGACTGCTTTCTACTTTATCGGTGGCGGTGTCAATGTAGTCCTAAACTCACTACTCCTTTTCAATAATATCTTTAGTCCTGAATACTACATTGGAACAACCATTATAGCTGAATTAATCGTAGTTCTGCTAGAAATTCGCTTTATTCAGAAGCATAAACTATTGGATTTGAGAGAGATTTTTACAACCTTGGTTCGCTACACAATCGTGTCTCTTGGTTTCATCCCAATTTATTATATTTTTAAAATCCTCTTCCAAGTTCATAGCTATGAAGTTACGATGAAGATGATTAGCATGGTTCTTTCTACAATCGCAGCTTGTGGCATCTATTATGCCATTACCCTCTTTATTATCAAAGATAAAACACTTCATTATGCGCTTGACTTAGTTCGTGCTAAGATTAAAAAGAAGATAGAGGTCTTTATCCTTCTCAAAAAGTGTTCAGATTAAATATTATACAACAAAAAGAAGACTCGCAAGGTCTTCTTTTTTCTATATATCATTCAGCATTACGGACAATAAATACTCACTCAATAAATATGTTAGACCAAACTAGGTCAAGGCAACACTGACCCAGCTTTAAAAAATTAGAAAGAGTATCACTTACAAATCTACTGTTAGTACCTTCCCAGCTCTCACGACTTGCTCTCCTGCAATGTAGACGTCATCAACATCACTGGATTTCACGGCATAAACGAGGTGAGACAGCATGTTTTCTTGGGGTTGAAGATGGATTTTTTCTTGCGGTTGGATGACGAGAAAATCAGCTTGCTTACCGACTTCTAGACTACCAATCTCATCTTCCATTCCCAATACCTTAGCACCCTCGATGGTCAGTGTCTTGAGGGCAGTCTCGATTGGAAATTGACTGGCATCTCCACTCTTCATTTTCTGTAAAAGGGCTGCGGTGCGTCCTTCCTCAAACATATCGAGATTATTATTAGAAGCAACTGAGTCCGTTGCGATACCGACTGGTACTCCAGCCTTTTTGAAGTTGGACAACTGGTGCAATCCCCGAAGCTAGTTTGAGGTTACTGATAGGATTGTGGGCGATAGCAACTTGCGAATCTGCCAAGCGGGTAATTTCTGCTTCATTTATTTCCACACCATGGGCAAAGACAGCTTGATGGTCTAAATATCCAAGTTCATCCAAAAATGCTATTGGTCTTTTGCCATAGCGTTTCAGGATAATGCCTGATTCTTCCTGGGTCTCAGCTACGTGGATATGAAGAGGAATGTTTTCTTCTTTTGCTAGCTCAAGACTTGCCTCAAGCAGATCTCGACTACAACTGTAGGGCGAATGCGGAGCCACCATAACCTTGAAAATTGGGATCCTGGTAACTTTTGATTGTCCCGATGACAGCACGCGTTCTGGCTATAGTTTCACCTGTCGTCTCCACGTCTGAAGAAAAGAGGGTTGGAGAGAAATAGCAACGCATCTTGGAAGCCTTGACTGCCTCATAAACCTCAGCTATATCCACTCCATTAGGATTATACATATCATTGAAAGTTGTTGTTCCTGACTGGAGCATCTCTGTTAGCGCCTCTTTGACGGCCTTTGTAGTCATGTCAGGTGTGAACTCTGCTTCTGCTGGCCAGATATAGTCCTCCAGCCATTCGTGGAGATTGCTATCGTCACGAATCCCTCTCAAACCTGTCATGGCAGAGTGGGTATGGCAGTTAACCAAGCCAGGCATAATCCAGGCACCCTGATAGTCTACGATTTGATCTGCCTGATTGAGAATTTCTTGTTCTTCCTGACCGACATAGACGATTTGGGATTCTTTAATAGCTAAAATCCCATCCAAATAGACGTGGAAATCTTGGTCACAAGTCACGATATTTACATGCTGAAAGACTTTCATCAATAGGCTCCTTTTCTATATAAGTATTCATACGGGATAATTTTTCTAGCTATTGTAACAAAAAAGTCACCCGAAGGCAACTTTTCTTGTTTGTTCATTGGCATTATAATGGCTTTCCCATTTATTCTGGGCTAAAAGCAGCTGCTTGCTGCATTTGATAGTATTTACCTTTTCTCGTCATGAGTTCCTCATGATTGCCATATTCAACAATATCTCCATCGACCAAGACAAGAATCAAATCAGCATCTTGAATGGTCGATAAACGGTGGGCAATGATAAAGCTTGTTCTCCCCTTCATGAGTTTGGCAAAGGCATCTTGAACCAGCACCTCAGTCCGAGTATCGATAGAGGAAGTTGCCTCGTCTAAGATGAGAATCTTAGGAATGGCTAGAAAGACACGTGCTATGGTCAAGAGCTGAGCCTGACCAACAGACAAGGATTCCCCTGCATTTTCAAGCTTGGTATCATAGCCCTGTGGCAATTGTTGGATAAAGAAATCCGCATTTGCTGCCTTGGCTGCTGCAATGACCTGTTCTCGACTAGCATCAGGATTGCCAAAGGCAATATTGTCATGAATGGTTCCCTGCTTGAGCCAAGTTTCTTGGAGTACCATCCCAAACTGCTGTCGCAATGATGATCGGGTATAGTCATAAATCGAGCATCCATCCAGTAAAATATCTCCAGAGTTTATAGGATAAAAACGCATGAGGAGATTGATGAGGGTAGACTTCCCAGCACCTGTTGGTCCAACGATGGCAACCTTACTACCAGCTGGAATGTCAATAGACAAGTCCTTGATCAAGATTTTTTCAGGATTGTAGCCAAAGGAGACATGCTTAAAGGAAATAGCTCCCTTGACTTGGTCGCTATTCAATTCTTTAAGGCCAGTTTCTGTAATCTCAGGGCTTTCTAAAACAGTATAAACACGTTCTGCACAAGCTAAGGCGCTTTGCAATTCGGCTAAGACAGATGAAATATCGTTAAAGGGCTTGGTATACTGCTGCACATAGTTCAAAAAGGTTACCAAACGTCCAACTGTTAAAGTGGAACCTGCCATGATGCGCAAGGCTCCAACACCAGCTAGTAGGGCATAAATGAGGGCATTGACAAAACGAGTTGAAGGATTGACTGTCGAAGAATAAAAGATAGCTGACTGAGAATAACCTGCATAAGTATCATTTGCCTCATGAAGTCTATCGATGAATTCTTCTTGAGCATTAAAAGACTGGATTATAGTCTGTTGGGTGAGCGATTCTTCTATCAACTGAGTCTGAATCCCCTAGTCTCTGTCTGCTTTTGAAAGAGATGGTAGGATTTCTTAGCGATAAAGCGTGAAATGACCATAGATAGAGGTGTTAAGAGCAGAACCAAGAGAGTCATCAATAGATGGATTTGGAGCATAGCAAGGATGCTGACCAAAATCATCAAAACTCCTATGAAAAATTGGTTGAAAATCATATTCATACCCGCTGCCAACTGCTCGATATCTGTCGTTACACGGCTGACCATTTCCCCACTACCTTGTCTATCTACAAAGGGCAATCGGAAGACGATGGAGCTTTTTCAATGATTTTTTTCGCGCAAATCTCTGGTATAGGAGAAAAATCAGTCGATTATAGAGAGAGGATTGGCCCATTGTACCAGCGTATTTCCTATGACCACCAAAATCATCTGGAGGAAAATCTGCCAAAATAGCTGGGATGAACCATCGACTAGGACTTGGTCAATCACCTGTCCTATCAAGATTGGTAGATAGATTGATAGGGCTACCTGAGCAATGGTACCCAAGAAAGCTAGGAAAAGAAGGATGGGATGGCCAGCTAAATCTTTTGCTAATCGTTTAAGGGTTTGACTTGCATGTTTGCCTTTTCATTCTAGTCCTCCTTTCCATGTTGGGATGCATTGATTTCACGATAGACTTGGCTAGTCTCCATCAATTCCTCATGATTTCCAAGTGCTAATTGCTCCCCTTTCTCTAAAAGAAGAATCTGATCTGCAATCTTCAAGGTTGAAGTTCGTTGGGAAATCAAGATCAAGCTAGTGTCAGGTAGGTTATCTTGAACAGCCTTCAGAAGATTGGACTCAGTAATGGTATCAAGAGCCGAAGTCGCATCATCCAAGATGAGGAATGGTGCTCGACGCAAGACTGCCCGGGCAATCGATAAACGTTGCTTTTGCCCACCTGAGAAATTACGACCGCCTGCTTGAACCTCTGCGTCCAGCTGACCTTCCTTATCGCTGACAAAGTCCTTGGCCTGAGCAATTTCCAAGGCCTGCCAGAGTTCTCGGTCCGAGACAGGCTCTTCCATACCCAGAGTCAAATTAGAACGAATAGTCCCTTTAAAAAGTTCAACCTTTTTGAGGGACATAGGCTATCCAGGACCGCCATTCAGAAAGATTGCGAGGACTTTGTCCATCTCGATAAAGAGAAATACTTCCCTTATCTACCGTATAAAGGCCAAGTAGGACCTGTACCAAACTTGACTTACCAGAACCAGTCCCCCCGATGATTCCAAGAATTTGCCCTTCTTTCACTCCAAAAGAAATATCTCTCAGAGAAGGTTGGGCAGCATCTGGGTAGGTAAAGGATAAATGTTCAACTCGTAAGGACTGGTTCGAGGAAGTTTCTTTTTGCGCAATTTCTGCCAGTATATCTTCAGGTTCTTCAGCAAAGACTTCTTCAATCCGCTTGGCAGATATATAAGACTGGTTGAGAGAATTAATCAGCATGGCTAGTTTAATCAACTCAACCAAGATTTGAAGAAGATAGTTGATTAGGGCAATCAAGGCTCCCTGACTGAGCCATCCTCCCTGGATAGAAAGATAACCATTCCAGATAATCACCAGCAAAGTTCCGTTGACAATCAAATAAGTCAAGGGGTCAAGAGACTAGACCAGTAGCCTGTCTTCATTTTGGATACCGGTATAGATTTGGTTGAGTCGTTGGAAATTCTCAATTTCTCGTTTTTCTCGGCCAAATGCTCGAATCACGCGCATCCCTTGTAGTTGTTGGCGCGTCTCCTGAACCAGCTGGTCAGTTTTCTTTCTCAAACTACTGTAGAGAGGATTGACCAAACGTGATAAAACGACAATGACAAGGGTCAAAATAGCAACCATGACCAAAAACCAGAAGGTCAATTCAGGCGAGAGACGATGAGGCCATAAAAATGGCACCAAAAACAATAATAGGAGCCCTTAAAAATAGGCGTAAAAATTGATTGATCCCTGTCTGAATCTGATAGGTATCTGAAGTCAAACGCGTCACCAAACTCGATGTCGTCAAACGGTCTCGACTATCCTTGGGCAAGGAGAGAATATGACGATAGAGGTCATTGGTCAACTCCTTGGTAAATCCGACAGCTGCCTTAGCTGAGTAAAACTGGGCAACTAGGGCAACTAGGACACCGATGACCGCAAAAACAAAGAGGAGACCCATTTGCATCCAGAGGTGAGCTTGATCTTTTTGAGGGATGGATTGGTCGACAATCCCAGCTATCACCATGGGAACTAAGAGTTCAAAAACGGCTTCTAGCAATTTAAACAAGGGCGCTAGGAAAGACTCCTTGAGGTAGGGTTTAAAGTAAGAAAGTAATTGTTTCATATGTCCTTCTATTTTCAAAAATGAAGAGGTGGAAAAACCACCATCTCCTTTTACTTATTCAAATATGGAAGTAGGTAGCCATAACCAGCCTCTTCCATTTCATCCTTAGCAATGAATCGTAGAGAGGCAGAATTGATGCAATAACGTAAGCCACCTAGTTCCTGAGGTCCATCTGTAAAGACATGTCCCAAGTGAGCATTTCCTGAACGTGAACGAACTTCGATACGCTCCATACCGTGACTCAAGTCACGATAGTAATGGATCAGCTCTTTAGAAATAGGTCGGCTAAAACTTGGCCAACCACAGCCTGAGGCGAACTTATCCTTGGCAAAGAAGAGGGGCTCCCCAGTCGTGATATCGACATAAATTCCTTCCTCAAAAGTTTGGTCGTAGGCATTGCTAAAGGGAGCTTCCGTCGCAGCTTCTTGCGTAACTCGGTAAGACTCTTCTGACAAATTTTCTCGTAACGTTTCCTGACTAGGCTTTTCATAGTTGGCGGCATCTATCAGTGGTTTCTCAGCATCCCTCACATCAATGTGGCAATAGCCACCAGGATTTTTCTTGAGGTAGTCTTGGTGATAGTCCTCAGCCAGGATATAGTGGCGAAGCTTCTCCACTTCTACCGCTATTTTACGACCGATGAGAAGCTCTTGTTCTCGAACGACCGTATGAATGCTTGGCAAATCCTCTTCATCTTGGTAATAAATCCCTGTGCGGTATTGACGACCACGGTCATTCCCTTGTTGGTTGACAGAAAGGGGATCGATAACTCGGAAATAATAGAGTAAAATCTCACGGGCGAGACTGCCTTTTTCATCATAGATGACTTGCACAGTCTCAGCATGATCTGTTTCTTTGATTAATTGATAATTGGTAGTTTCTACCTGACCATTAGCGTAACCAACACTTGTTTGCAACACTCCAGAAATACGGGAAAAGTATTCCTCTAAGCCCCAAAAACAACCACCTGCTAGATATATTTCTGCCATCTCATACCTCCTTGACCATCTATCGGTCATCAAATACGAAACATTTCATACTCTTCGAAAATCTCTTTCAAACCATCAGCTTCGCCTTGCCGTAGATATATGTAACTGACATCGTCAGTCTTATCTACAACATCAAAGCAGTGCTTTGAGCAACCTGCAGCTCGCTTCCTAGTTTGCTCTTTGATTTTCATTGAGTATCAGTTCCCACGTTTCATTTTCAAAAAAAGGATAGGAAGCCCTCTAATAGAGAGTTTCCCCATCCTATCGATATATTTATTTTTCTTCGACGCGAACACCTTGTGTGTCTACTTGCAAATCATGAAGCTTGCCTTTGAAAGGTTGCTTTTCAAGTTCTGCCTTAATTTTAGGCATCTTATCAGGCTCAGCTAGAACCATGACAGTAGGCCCAGCACCAGACAAGTAGGTCGCATAAGCACCGTTTCTCTTGGCAACTTTTTTTATGGTCGCAAATTCTCGCACCAAGTCTTGTCGGTAACGCTCGTGGAAGAGGTCACTCTCAATAGCTTGACCAGCTTTAACCATATCTCCAGTCAGTAGGGCTGCAATAGCCACATTGGCGATAGAACTTGCTGCAACAGCTTCCTTGTATGAAAGTTTCTTAGGCAAGACACCACGACTATCGCGAGTACGCAATTCATAGTTTGGAATATAAGCTAAGAAAGCACACTCTGGGAAAGGCGCCACAACAGCTGAAACCTGACCTTCGACTGAGCTTGCAATGACCAGATTACCATAGATAGCCGGCGCAACATTGTCAGGATGCCCTTCGATCTTAGTCGCCAATTGCAATTTGTCGTGATCGCTTAATTTAAGATTTCCTAATTGATTTGCCAGTTCAATCCCTGAAACGATGACAGAGCTCGATGAACCAAGTCCACGCGCAAGTGGAATATCACTAATCATTTTTAGACGTCTTGGTTGTAGGTCTGGAACAATTTGTAAAGCAATCTTCAGCAAAAGATTACGCTCATCCCGTGGAATCCATTTGCCTAATTGGTGCTCGATCATCCATTCTTCACGTTCTTCACAAACCTGAATTTCTAGATACTTGGTTATAGCTACTCCAACCGAGTCAAAACCAGGACCCACATTGGCACTTGTAGCAGGTACAATAATCTTCATCTTAGTCTCCTAAAACCTTGAAGGTGTTGAGAAGTTCAAATTCAGCTACACCCTTCAAAGCTGCTGTAATATTTTCAAGTTGTGCCTTGTTGATTTTATGAGTGATGATGACAACACGAGCCTTGCCTTCTTGCTTGCCATCTTGTAGGATTTGCTTGAAGGAAATATCTTCTGCATTAAAAGAGTTCAGCCAATTTCAAGACTTGACCTTTTTGAGTCAGGAGCCAAGATTGAGAAATAATAGTTAGCTTTGACATCTTCTGGCTTAGCTAAGACCACTGGGCAGCTGTATTCATTAAAGGCTTTTCCAATTGTTCCATCATTCAAACGACGAACGATACGGGCAATATCAGCCACAACACTTGTTGCAGTTGGTTTTTGACCTGCACCCGGTCCGTAGTACATAGACTCGCCGATACCGATAGATTCCACAAAGACAGCATTCATAACACCGTTAACACTTGCATAGTGGGTGTTCTTTAGGAAGGAAGGTTGGTGTAACCTCAGCAGCGATTCCAGAAGCTGTTTCTTCGATAGAACCAACTAATTTCACAACATAACCAAGTTCTTGAGCTACTGCTACATCTTCTGGAGTGATGTTGCGAATTCCTTGGTGCCAACATCTTCAAACTTGACATTCATCCCAAAAAGCAAACTGGCTGAGGATAACCATCTTGTAGGCAGCATCAATACCATCTACGTCATTGGTTGGGTCGCTTTCAGCGAAGCCAAGTCGTTGGGCTTCGGCAAGGGCATCCTCGTAAGACCAACCTTCGGTTACCATTTTAGTCATCATGAAGTTAGATGTTCCGTTGACAACACCAAGAACACGTGTGATTTTTGTCTGATGCTAGTGAGTTAACCAAGGTACGAAGGATTGGGATTCCTCCCGCAACAGCAGCTTCATAGTAAAGAGCAACATTATGAGCTTTGGCAATCTCAAGCAATTCTGCACCATGAACAGCCAAAAGGTCCTTGTTGGCTGTCACAACGTGCTTCCCTGCCTCTAAAGCACGAGTGATAAATGTTTTTAGCAGGTTCGATACGTCCCCATCAACTCAACAACAATTGTGATGTCTTTTGTCTGACAAGATTTCATCGATATTTGTTACAAAATTAAAATCATTTCCTGCCTCAAGCAAGCGTGCTTTCTCTTCATCGTCTTTGACCAAAACTTTTAGCTTCACTTCAATTTCTGACTGAGCCGCTTGAACGATTTTTCTCTATTTTCCTTTAGCAAGAATGGCACCCACTGGCTACTGTACCAAATCCAAGTAAAGCAATCTTAACTGACATGTTTGTCTCCTCGAAATTTTCTAATAGTCCTATTATACCAAAATTGTGCGAAAATTCCTACCATTCAAAACTAAAAATAGAAGCGTTAAATCATAAAAAAGCCTGCCCTGATTTAATCAAGAGCAGACGCTATTTTCAATCTATTTCACAAAGACCATTTCCTTGGCACTAGACAGGTCTTCTTGATAGTGAAAACCCGCAAAGCTGAGTTTTTTTATCTCTTCAACCGAAGTTACCTGACCTTCCATCAAGGCTGTTAAAAAGGCTCCTCTGGCTTTTTTTGAAATGGTTGAGTGGATTTTTAGTTTACCATCTCGCTCTTCCATGAACTTGAAGGTCACCATCTTTTCACGGACCTCTTTAGGGAAGACAGTTTCAAATTCAGAAGACAAGAGTGAAAAATCAACTCTTCATCCTTGATAGATTTCTCATAAGCTGCTTGCCAGTGACTTTTCAGGCTTTTCCCAGCGACTTTGAGTTTCATCAAAAAGTCCAGTCTGTGGGGAGCAATGGGGGCAAAGGCTGGGATCACACCATAGAGAGCTGACGTTATCATGAGGTGTTTCTCCAGATAGGCTTGCTCTTTCTTGGTTAGATTTTCTCGTTTAATGTTGCGATACATGAGTCCATCAAAGAGGTGCAAGGCTGGATAGTTTCTAGCCGTTCCATTTTTCAAGGCTTGGATATGGTCATACTCCTCTTGCGCCTTTTCAGCAGAAATTTTGTAAAAACTTTCCAGCTCTTGGGCAGAATATCTGGCCAATTCATACAGCACTGCCTGACTTTCAGGACGCAATGGCTTAGCCTCTAAACTAGGGATTTCGGTATTCATTTCTTTTGCAGTTGGGATTAGAATTTTCATAGTGTTAGTGTAGCATATTTTTGTAGAACTACCAAGGATTTGCACCTAAAAACCTCGGTGAATACCGAGGCTTCTTTCCTTATTTTGGCAATCCCTAACCAGATCGCAAAGAGAACTAGTGCTGTCCCAAAGCGACTTGTCAAGATAGATGAAAGAGTAACCTTTTCTCCTTTAGATGAGAAAATCCTATCTTGAAAGCGAAAAAGACCAAGCAACATCAGAACCAATCATCAGATAAAATCCCATTTGACTGTCCTCCATTTATGTTTCTTTCATTTATTATCACAAATTTCAAACAAGAGTGCAAGAAAAACGAGGTTTTTTAGTTATTTAGTTTGAAAAATCATCCACTATTCTAGTGAAAGATAATCTGAACCTGCTATATGATAATCCCTTCTAAATGATCCAGTTCATGTTGACAGATCTGAGCAGGAAATCCTGTCAGGGTAATGGTTTGCTCTTGCCAATGGATGTCTCTGTAGCTTACTGTAATCTTCTCATACCTAGTTGTTGGTCTCACTCCTGTCAAAGACAAACAACCTTCCTCTGTTTCGTATGACCCTTCAAAAGATTTGAGAACTGGATTAAACATAACCATGGGAATCATTCCGATATTAAAAATAATGACGCGTTTTTGTACCCCAATCATATTGGCCGCTAGTCCAACACAGGTTTTCTCGGTTGGCCTGTAGAGTATCCTGCAAATCCTTTGCTAGGGGTAAATCTTCCTGACTAGCAGGCTGGGATACCTGCGACAAAAACAAGATATCTTTTACTATTTTCTTTTCCAAGATTCTTTCCTCCATGCGATATCAGTCTACTTGATTATAGCACAAAATTATACTCTTCGAAAATCAAATTTAAACCACGTCAGCTTCACCTTGCCGTACTCAGGTACAGTCTGCAGCTCTCTTCTAGTTTACTCTTTGATTTTTCATTGAGTATTATTTCAGTTTATATTTACATAAAAACAAAAAGCCATCCGAAGATGACTTTTCAATGTTTAAATGGCGTTTTTATCTTTTCCAAGTGCTCGTTGGACTGCTTTTACAATCTCAACAAGGACTACAATCATAAGCGCTCCTACAGCGACCACCATCCATTGAGTCAAGCTCAAGTTTGAAACGTGGAAGAGATTATTAAATCCAGGAACTAAAATTGTCACCACAAAGAGGACAAAGGCAACTGGGATAGACCAGTTAAAGGTCTTGTTCGTAAAGAGTCCCACTTTAAAGATTGATTGGTAAACCGACTTAACGTTAAAGGCATGGAGCAATTGGATCAAACCGAGAGTTGCAAAAGCCATGGTAAGGGCATCCGCATGGATTTCAGTATGACTTTGGTGCTCTGGGAAGAAGAGCCCAACCATAAACACCTAAAACTAGCATGGTTTGGAAGATTCCTTGATAAATGATTGCTCCGAGACACCACCATCAAAGAAGTTAGACTTACGGCCACGTGGTTTGTGGGTCATGACACCTGGTTCAGCTGGTTCCACACCAAGGGCGATGGCTGGTAGCGTATCTGTTACCAGGTTAATCCATAGCAAATGCACTGGTTGAAGCACATCCCAACCAAACAAGGTTGCAAAGAAGATGGTGAAGACCTCAGCCATATTAGCAGACAAGAGGTATTGGATAGATTTTTGGATATTTGAGAAGACCTTACGTCCTTCTTCTACCGCTACGATAATGGTTGCAAAGTTATCATCGGCAAGGACCATATCCGAAGCTCCCTTAGAAACCTCTGTACCAGTAATCCCCATACCGATACCGATGTCAGCTGTCTTAAGTGATGGCGCATCGTTGACCCCGTCACCAGTCATGGCAACAACCTTACCTTCATTTTGCCATGCTTTCACGATACGAACCTTGTGCTCAGGTGATACACGAGCATAAACAGAGTATTGCTTGAAGACTTTTTGGAATTCTTCATCCGTGAGTTCATTCAACTCAGCACCCGTGAAGACATGGTCTTCTGTGTCATTTGGATCGATGATTCCAAGACGTTTGGCTATAGCTTCCGCTGTATCTTGGTGGTCACCCGTGATCATGATTGGACGGATACCCGCTTCCTTAGCGACACGAACAGCTTCTGCAGCTTCTGGGCGCTCAGGGTCAATCATTCCGACCAAACCAGAGAAGATAAGATCAGACTCAACGATTTCAGATTCCAAGGTTGGGATTTCGTTGCTTGTCTTATAAGCCATCATCAAGACACGAAGGGCTTGTTTAGCCAAGTCTTTGTTGGTAGCAAGGATAGCTTGTTTGTCTTCCTCAGTGATTGGGCGAACTTCCCCATTGACTTCGATACGAGTCACGCGCTTGAGCAATTGATCAGGCGCACCCTTGACAGCGATAAAGTAAGAACCGTCTGCTTCCTTATGAATGGTAGACATGAGCTTACGGTCTGAGTCAAATGGCAATTCAGCTACACGTGGCTCATCCTTCAAGACTTCACGAACATCAAAATTGTGGTCCAAGCCAAACTGTACAAGGGCAGTTTCTGTTGGGTCTCCAATCAATTTACCAGATGGATCCACCTTGGTGTCATTGGCAAAGTTCATGATACGGAGGGTATTGTTGCTAGCAGCAATTTCAGATGCCGAGCTTTGCAATTGACCGTTGGTATAAACTTTTTCAACCGTCATTTGGTTCATAGTCAAGGTACCTGTTTTATCAGATGCAATGATTTCTGTTGAACCAAGCGTTTTCAACCGCTGGCAATTTACGGACGATGGAATTCCGTTTTGCAAGAGTTGTAGTTCCCAAAGATAGAACGATGGTTACAATAGCAGGAAGCCCTTCTGGAATAGCAGCAACCGCAAGGGCAACCGCCACCATCAAGCCTTCTAATGGATGTTCTCCACGAACAAAGACACCAACCAAGAAGGTAATCACTGCAATCACAATGATTAAGTAAGTCAAGGCCTTAGATAATTGTTCCAAGCTTTGCTTCAACGGTGTCTCTGTCTCGTCAGCATTAGCCAACATGTCCGCAATCTTACCAACTTCTGTATACATACCAGTGTTGGTCACGACACCGATACCACGACCGTATGTTACGTTTGAGTTTTGGTAACCCATGTTAACACGATCCCCGATACCAGCGTCTGCTTCAACAAGTCCTGTCACATCTTTTTCAACTGGGACAGACTCCCCTGTAAGAGCTGCTTCTTCTATTTTTAGAGAAGCTGCTTCAAACAAGCGCATATCTGCAGGAACGACATCTCCTGCTTCAAGCAAGACGATGTCCCCAGGGACCAATTCTTTCGAGTCAATCTCAATAACATGACCATCACGACGAACACGGGCCATTGGGCTAGACATATTTTTCAGTGCTTCAATGGCTGCTTCTGCTTGCCCTTCTTGGTAAACCCCAAAGGCAGCATTCAAGACAACAACGGCCAAGATGATAATGGCATCCGTTAAACCGTCCATTCCTTCTGTAATTACAGAAAGTGCGGCTGCCGCTAGCAAGATGATAATCATCAAATCCTTAAATTGATCAAGGAATTTAGCTAGTAGGCTACGTTTTCTCTCCCTCTTCCAACTCATTACGACCATAAGTCGCTAAGCGTTCTTGAGCTTGAGCAGTTGACAAACCTTCGATAGATGAGTCCAAGTTCTTTAGGACTTCTTCTGAGGCTTGTGTGTAAAACAAGTCTTTATTTTGTTCTTTTGACAAAACAGTCTCCTCCTTTTTGGCCTCTTTTTACAAAAAAAGAGACCTGTTTTTTAAAAAAACAAGTCTCGCTGTTTAATATAGTGCCGGAAATAATTCGTAATGACGACACTATCGCGGTTAACCGCCAGCTACTCCCTTGAGTAGTTCTATTATATCAGAATTCAAAAGTTTTCAAGTTTTGAGGTGGGGTTACTCATCACTCTCATCATAGGTGCGGTCGCTGATAATATATCTTGGACGTTGTTTCGTTTCTAGATAGATTTTTCCGATATATTCCCCAATTACACCAAGACTAATGAGTTGAACCCCGCCAAGTAAGCTTACAATGGCGTAGGTACTGGCCCATCCAGCTACTACTGTACCAGCAAATTTGCTCCACAAAACCCAGATGATCAACAAAAAACTAAAAAGTGAAGTCATAACTCCCAAGCTAGTAATCAAGCGAATAGGTTTAATAGATAGGCTAGTAATACCATCCATTGCTAGACCAAGCATTTTAGAAAGTGGATAGTGACTTTCTCCAGCAATTCGTTCATGACGTTTATAAGTCACGTAGGAATACTTAAATCCTACAAGAGGCATAATGCCTCGAAGAAATAAGTTTACTTCTTTAAATTTAGCAAGTTCATGAATAAAACGTTTGGAGACTAAACGATAGTCAGCATGATTAAAAACGACATCTGCTCCAAATAAATGCATCACCTTATAGAATCCCTCTGCTGTAATACGTTTAAAAGCCGAATCTGTCTCTCGGTTATCACGAACGCCGTAGACAATCTCTGAACCTGACTTATATTCAGCAATCATCTGATTCATACAATCAATATCATCTTGACCATCTGCATCAATGGTAATCACGATATCCGCAAATTCTGCAGCTTCGTACATCCCAGCAAGAACACTACTTTGATGACCACGGTTTCGACTTTGAGAAATACCTACAACAAATGGATTCGATGAAGCATATTCTTGGATAAGTTCCCAAGTTTTATCCTTACTGCCGTCATTCACATACATCACCTTACTATTGGGATGAACCTCTTGATTTTTCACCAATTCCTCAATTTTCCCAACAAACATCGGATTGGTATGAGGTAACACTTGCTCTTCGTTATAACATGGAATCACGATATATAAAATCGGATTATTTCTACTCATTTTTGACTCCTAACCTTTTAAATCCAAAGGGAAAATTGGTCCCTCTAAATACTCTGACAATCAATTCACACCCTACCAAAGTCAATATTGTCACAACACTTGTTGTAACGTAGCCATTCACAAAAATACCAGTATATCTTGTAGACAGTTGTAAAACTAATTTTTCTACCAATACTAAAACAATTGGGGCATGGACACCATAGTAAATCAAGGTTCTTTGGCCGATTGATTTCAAGAGAGTCATTTCAGGAATTGACTTAAAGAATATGAGGGTGGACCATATACCTGAAATTGCAGCAATGTAAAATAAGAGATGGTTCCCTATCTGCTGATAGTAGAGATCGACAATTTGTCTTCCACTCCAATGATAGTTCAATCTGCCTACAAATATAGTTAGAGATAAGGCAACTGGCAGATAGTATATTGCAAAAACTTTCTCCAGCTGAGGTAAATATTTTCTCACTCCAACACCTAGAAGAGTGAAGACAACGGCTACAGGGACCAAATCAAGATTCCAGATAAGATAAAAATTCCAAGTATAGATTTTTTGTCCTAAAACGACTAGAAGCAAGAGTGATACAAGAATCAATAGCCATTGACCAATCGACCATTTTCTTCTGAGAATAAAGTAACTAAACAAACATGTGCTAAAAAAACATGACATTCAGAAACCATAACTGAAAATAAACATGCAAGCGGTCTGACAACAATAACTGTTTAGTAAAATGAATAAGATTAAAACTAAACACTTGTTCAGGATACATGACAAAGAGTTGAAAGAGAAAAACAAAAATATTCAGGCAAAAAAAGGGAACGACCAAACTTTTCACCTTGCTAAGAAAAATATTCCTTAAATGTTTTGTATTTAGTGACATTTAAAGTAAAAACCTGACAAGAAGAAAAAAATAAAGGGATATGAAAAACATAGAGAGTATTTTTGCACGAAGAGGCACAAAACTGCTATGCCCTATAATAACAAGTATAATCGCTAGCCCCTTAGCCATATCTAGGTAACCTATGCGCTTTTTCATCCTATCTCCCTTCTCCTGTTCTTAGTCGATAAAGATTCATATCAGAAGTGACCACCTCAACTTCTTCAAAATAAACATCTTTCTGATAATGTTCTTTCATTATTTTTCTTGACTTGATCCATCTTTCCTGAAGAAGGTGACCAAAAGAATAGGATATTCTCCTTATCAATAGCAGAAGAAAGAAGATTACTAGGTTCCTCAACATGATACTTTTTCATTAATTGATAATAATGTGGCGAAAAAGTTTGCCAGTTACCTAAGGTTGTTGTATTTTCAATCAACTGATCAGGCTTCCTTCTAATCGTAGCCAAACTAGGTTGAGAATTGACAAGTGTTCCATAACCGCCAAAAACAAGCAATTTATCAGAATGTTTTTCAACTACATCATGATACTCTGATACCATGGATGATTGAATGATTGGGAACCAGTAAAGTTCTTGTCCCACACTATTTACCCAGGCCATACTCGCCAGCATTCCTACAAGTTGTAAACTATAAAAAATTCCCCTTTTCTTCAACAGTTTGCGCTTAGTGTAAAATAAAGGAGCATAGTAGATAAAAAATATTAAAAACTAATGATAATTGGAATATAGACACGTTCTACTACTCTGCCTAACAAATAGTGCACCAATTAGTGCAAATGGAACAAGGGGGAGTAACCAGCCATAGACTTTCTTAGGCTTGAAGAACAAAAACCAGCCAACCATAACAAGAAGAAAGGTTGTCAAAATAATGTTTTTGAAATAATCTTTCACCATCTGAAATACATTAAAGGAGTACTTCTCAGAGAAAGAACGTACGGATTGAATTTTTGTTAACAACTCATTGTTCAAAGCATCTTTTTCTGCAAATAGCCAATAAGTTGAAGTAGATAAATCATTTTCACTGACCCCCAGTTCCTGAAATTCCTTGGCATGCTTCTCATAATCAATCGCAGGGAAATCTCTCAAATTGGTACTCAGAGTATTCCAAGTTAGGTATTCTTGAACATCTGGTCTCATTATGGTATAAATTTTATTGGAAGCAAAAGATAAAGTAAAATGACAGCAGATAACAAGAATAATTCTTTTTTTCTTTTTCCTTTGATGACTTCAAAAAGCTAGGAAGGGGAGTAAAAGCAATAATAAACTGGCAATAATTTGCGGGCCTAATCGATAACCCTACTACAGACAAAAGCATTCCTGTTACGTATTTTCTATCAAATAATAATAGTATAGCTGCTGTCGATAACAAGTAAGCAATTACTGAAAAACGAGAAATACTTCATTAAAAACCATTTGAGTAACATTACTAAGGGAAGTAAGAAATATTTCTTTTCTAAAAAGAACTCCAAATAGATGCTAAAACTCAAGCAAAAACTGAGAGCTAAAAATAAAATAAATATTCCAATTTGTAAATAATTGTTGAAGAAATACTAAAGCAGATGATAACAAAATTCCAATATAGGGAAGCAGCATATTATCACCAGATAATATGGTTTGATTGACCATGATATCATCAACCACTGGATAATCAAACCCTTAACTACTCTATAGCCATAAAAATAAGAAAATGGTAGCAACAGCAAAACCAATTCGAATCACTCTATCAATGATTTGTTTATGATTCATCAAAAACTCTTTCTAAAATAAATATTACCTAACCATTTTATCATATTTCATTTAAAAATCTGTTGATTTCTGAATACATATCCTAATAGACATTTGAATTTTCCTTGGAAAACCAGTATAATGAAAGAATACTAAAATGCTAGAAGGGAAGTTAGATGAATCAATCGGTTTCAAACTTAAAATTGGCTGAGCGTGGTGCCATTATCAGCATTTTGACCTATCTATTCTTGTCTGCAGCTAAGCTAGCAACTGGCCACCTCCTCCATTCATCCAGTTTGGTGGCCGATGGTTTTAACAACGTTTCAGATATCGTCGGAAACGTGGCCCTTCTCATCGGGATTCGTTTGGCTCGCCAACCGGCAGATAGAGATCATCGCTTCGGCCACTGGAAAATAGAGGACTTGGCAAGTCTCATCACTTCCATCATCATGTTTTACGTTGGTTTTGATGTTCTACGCGACACCATTCAAAAGATACTCAGCCGAGAGCAAACGGTCATTGACCCACTTGGGGCGACTCTGGGAATCATCTCTGCTATCATCATGTTTGCCGTTTATCTCTACAATACCCATCTGAGTAAGCAAGCTAAATCTAAGGCTCTCAAGACAGCAGCCAAGGACAATTTGTCAGATGCTGTGACTTCTCTTGGAACTTCTATTGCTATCCTGGCTAGTAGCTTTAACTATCCAATCGTGGATAAGTTGGTTGCGATTATCATTACCTTCTTTATTCTTAAAACTGCTTATGATATCTTTATCGAGTCATCCTTCAGCCTTTCTGATGGTTTTGATGAACACTTGCTCGAAGATTACCAAAAAGCTATCATGGAAATTCCTAAGATTAGCAAGGTTAAATCACAACGTGGGCGTACTTACGGAAGCAACATTTATCTGGATATTACTCTGGAAATGAACCCAGATCTCTCTGTTTATGAGAGTCATGAAATTGCGGACCAGGTTGAATCTATGCTATCAGATCGATTTGGTGTCTTTGATACAGACATTCATATCGAACCAGCACCAATCCCTGAGGATGAAATTCTAGATAATGTCTATAAAAAATTGCTCATGAGAGAGCAACTAATCGACCAAGGAAATCAACTGGAAGAGTTACTTGCAGAAGACTTCATTTATATCCGCCAGGACGGACAAGAACTGGACAAGGATGCCTATAAGGCTGAAAAAGAACTGACCTCTGCCATTAAAGAGCTTCATTTAACCTCTATCAGCCAGAAAACAAAACTCATCCGCTACCAAGTCGGTGATACCATTCATACTAGCATCTGGCGCCGCCACGAAACTTGGCAAATATTTTCCATCAGGAAACGAAAAAAGAAAAAGACTAAAAATGAGGCCGGGATAATTCCCGACCTCATTTTTCATGTTTACTTTGCAACGCTCTTAGCAAGAACGAAGTTTCCTAGTGTAGCTGAACCATTGCCAGCAACAGCTGGAGTCACGATATAGTCACGTACATCTGGAACTGGTAGGTAGCCATTGAGTAGGGCTGTGAATTTCTCACGTACACGGTCAAGCATGTGTTGTTGAGCCATAACCCCACCACCAAAGACGATGACATCTGGACGGAAAGTTACAGTCGCATTCACTGCAGCTTGAGCAATGTAGTAGGCTTGAACATCCCAGACAGAGTTGTTGAGTTCAATGTTTTCCCCACGAACACCTGTACGAGCTTCCAAACTTGGACCAGCTGCATAACCTTCCAAACATCCATTATGGAAAGGACAAACACCTTTAAATTCTTTTTCAATATCCATTGGGTGTCTAGCCACATAATAATGACCCATCTCAGGGTGACCAACACCGCCAATAAACTCGCCACGTTGGATAACACCTGCACCGATACCTGTACCGATTGTGTAGTAAACCAAGTTTTCGATACGGCCACCAGCATTGTTACGGGCAACCACTTCGCCGTAAGCAGAACTGTTTACGTCTGTTGTGAAATACATAGGCACGTTTAGAGCGCGACGAAGAGCACCGAGCAAGTCTACATTTGCCCAGTTAGGTTTTGGAGTTGTTGTGATAAACCCGTAAGTTTTTGAGTTTTTATCGATATCGATTGGACCAAATGAACCAATCGCAAGTCCTACAAGATTATCAAATTTTTGAAAAAGAACTCGATGGTTTTATCGATTGTCTCGATAGGAGTTGTTGTTGGAAATTGTACTTTTTCTACAACGTTAAAGTTTTCATCACCGACAGCACAGACAAATTTTGTACCGCCCGCTTCCAAGCTTCCGTATAGTTTTGTCATGATAAACCTCTTGTAATTGTTTTTTCTATTATAGCATATTTCCAGAAGGAAAGTTGCTCTATATTTTAGATTTTCCTCTGTAAATTTTACCATTCAAGCAAAAACGAACAAACATGACATTTGTTCGTTTTTGATTTATTAAATCGACAGTAGTATACTCAATGAAAATCAAAGAACAAACTAGGAATCGAGCTGCAGGTTGCTCAAAGTACAGCTTTGAGGTTGTAGATAGAACTGACGAAGTCAGTAACACATACATACGGCAAAGCGATTATGACGCAGTTTGAATCTGATTTTCGAAGAGTATTAAGCTTTAACTTCGATGATTGCATCACCCTTAGCAACTGATCCAGAAGCAACTGGATTTACTGAAGCAAAGTCTGCAGTGTTTGTTACGATAACCATAGTTGTGTTATCAAGTCCTGCAGCGGCAATTTTAGCTGAGTCAAATGTTCCAAGAACATCTCCAGCTTTAACCTTGTCACCTTGAGCAACTTTTTGGCTGAAGCCTTCACCGTTCATTGAAACAGTGTCAATACCAACGTGGATCAAGATTTCAGCACCATTAGCTGTTTTCAATCCATAAGCATGACCTGTAGGGAAGACGATTGTCACTTCAGCATCAGCTGGTGCGTAAACAACATCTTGGCTAGGTTTTACAGCGATACCTTGTCCCATAGCTCCACTTGAGAAGACTGGGTCATTAACGTCTGAAAGAGCTACGACGTCACCAACGATTGGTGTTTGGATTGTTTGGTCTGCTAGCTTAGATGCAGTTTCTACTACTTCTTCGCTAATTTCAGGCTTTTTTACAGTTGATTCTCCATCAGTTTCATCTTCATAACCAAACATATAAGTAAGAGCAAAACCAAGCGCGAATGATACAGCTACCATAAGAAGGTATTGTGGAAGTTGTCCGTTACCAATGTAAAGCATTGTACCTGGGATGATTGTGATACCATTACCAGTACCAGCAAGACCAAGGATAGATGCCAATCCACCACCGATTGCACCAGCGACCAATGAAAGGAAGAATGGCTTACGGAAACGCAAGTTAACCCCGAAGATAGCTGGCTCAGTAATACCTAGGAAGGCAGAAAGAGCAGCTGGGAAAGCAAGAGTTTTAAGTTTTGGATTTTTAGTTTTCACACCAACGGCTACAGTTGCAGCACCTTGTGCAGTCATAGCAGCTGTGATAATAGCGTTGAATGGGTTAACATGGTCAGCAGCAAGCAATTGAACTTCAAGCAAGTTGAAGATGTGGTGAACACCTGATACGACGATAACTTGGTGAACTCCACCAATCAAGAAACCACCAAGACCAAATGGCAAGTTAAGAATAGCTTTTTGTTCCAAGAAGGATGTAGTTTTTCAACAACGTGGAAGACTGGTCCGATGATAAACAAACCAAGAATTGACATTACGAGAAGTGTTACGAATGGTGTTACCAAGAGGTCAAGAACGTCTGGCACAACTTTACGAACAGCTTTTTCAAATTTAGCTCCGACAACCCCGATAATGAAAGCTGGAAGAACGGATCCTTGTAAACCAACAACTGGGATAAATCCGAAGAAGTTCATAGCAGTCACTTCACCACCAGAAGCAACGGCCCAGGCATTTGGAAGTGAACCAGAAACAAGCATCATACCAAGAACGATACCAGCAGCTGGGTTACCACCGAATACACGGAAGGTTGACCAAACAACCAAACCTGGCAAGATGATGAAGGCTGTGTCAGTCAAGATTTGAGTGTAAGTTGTCACATCTTCTGGAAGAGTCATCCCAAGAGCATTCAAGAGACCACGAACACCCATGAAGAGACCAGTTGCTACGATAACTGGAATGATTGGAACGAAGACGTCACCGAAAAGTACGGATGGCACGTTGGAACCAATTCCCTTGTTTAGCAGACTTCTGCTTTCATATCTTCTTTAGAAGATGTTGGCAAACCAAGAGCTACAACTTCGTCGTACATCTTGTTAACTGTACCTGTACCAAAGATGATTTGGTATTGACCTGAGTTAAAGAAAGCGCCTTGAACTTTTTCCAAGCTCTCGATAGCATCCTTGTTGATCTTCGCTTCATCTTTTACCATAACACGGAGGCGAGTTGCACAGTGAGCTACACTGTTAACATTCTCACGTCCACCCAAGGCTTCGATGACTTTTTTGCAATTTCTGTATTGGTCATTTGCAAAAATCTCCTTATAAAAAAATTTGTTTTTGTTTGAAAGCGATTTTTACTCGCCCTACGAGTATTATTTTATCATCTTTCAAAAAAATATGTCAAGCGTTTTGCAGAAAAAAATTTTTGTCATTTGTCCATTTTTGATTGTTTTTTGCTATTTTTCATTAACATAGCAGTAAACATCCTCTGAAAATTTAAGGTTTTTACTTTAAAATTTTTCAAAAACTTTCATATTTTCATCGATTTTCATAAAATTTCGTTTCCAAACTCTGTCAATCGTTTGACATTTTTCTTTATTTTAGTGTGAAAAGACTTGCTTTTTTTATAAGGAAACGTTTACTATTAAGATAGTAGAATTTATGGAGGAAATAGAAATGGAATGGACTACGGAGCGTCGCTACAGACGCTATGAAGATTGGACACAAGAAGAAATTAAACAAATCAAAGAAAATATGGCGCAGTCACCATGGCATACAAGCTATCACATCGAACCCAAGCAGGGTCTTTTAAACGATCCAAATGGTTTTTCATATTTCGATGGCAAGTGGGTTGTTTTTTACCAGAACTTTCCTTTTGGTGCAGCCCACGGTTTAAAATCTTGGGCACAGCTAGAGAGTGATGATTTGGTTCACTTTAGAGAAACTGGAGTCAAAGTTTTGCCAGATACTCCATTGGATAGTCACGGTGCCTACTCTGGATCTGCTATGCAGTTTGGCGATCAATTGTTCCTATTCTATACAGGAAATGTCCGTGATGAAAATTGGGTTCGCCACCCTTATCAGATTGGTGCCTTGATGGATGAGGATGGAAATATTAAAAAGATTGATAAAATCTTGATTGATCAGCCTGCTGATGCTACTGACCACTTCCGCGATCCACAGATTTTTAACTTTAAAGGGCAATACTACGCTATCGTTGGTGGTCAAGACTTGGAGAAAAAAGGTTTTGTTCGTCTCTATAAGGCTATCGAAAATGATTATACAAACTGGCAAGAAGTCGGAGACCTTGACTTCAACAATGACCGCACTGCTTATATGATGGAGTGCCCAAATCTAGTCTTTGTCGGAGAACAACCTGTCCTTCTTTACTGCCCACAAGGTTTGGATAAAAAAGTTCTTGAATACGACAATATCTATCCAAACATGTATAAAATCGGCACTTCCTTTGATCCAGAAAATGCTCGTATGCTAGATGTATCTGAACTACACAACCTCGATTATGGATTTGAAGCCTATGCTACTCAAGCCTTTAATGCTCCTGATGGTCGCGCCCTGGCAGTCAGCTGGCTTGGGTTACCAGATGTTTCTTATCCATCTGACCGTTTTGACCACCAAGGAACTTTTTCATTAGTCAAAGAACTTACAATCAAGGATGGCAAACTCTATCAGTACCCTGTAGCAGCTATCCAGGACCTCCGAGCTTCAAAAGAGGAATTTTCAAATCGTTCTGAAACCAAAAACACCTACGAACTTGAGCTTAACTTAGGAGCCGATAGTCAAAGTGAAATCGTCCTTCTTGCTGATAAAGACGGCAAGGGGCTATCTATCAATTTTGACCTTGTCAATGGCCAAGTAACCGTTGATCGTAGTCAAGCAGGTGAGCAATATGCTCAAGAATTTGGAACTACTCGCTCTTGCTCAGTTACTAATCAAACAACTACTGTCAATATCTTCATCGACAAGTCAGTCTTTGAAATCTTTATCAATAAAGGAGAAAAAGGTATTTTCTGGTCGTGTCTTCCCTCACGAAGATCAAAATGGAATCCTCATTAAATCTGGAAACCCAACTGGAACGTACTACGAATTAGAATATGGTCGCAAAACTAACTGATGTCGCAAAATTAGCTGGCGTCAGCCCTACTACTGTTTCACGTGTCATCAACAAAAAGGGTTATCTGTCTGAAAAAACCATTCAAAAGGTTAAGGATGCCATGCGTGAATTGGGCTACAAGCCCAATAATCTGGCTCGTAGCCTCCAAGGAAAGTCTGCCAAATTAATCGGTTTGATTTTCCCTAAAATCAGCCATGTTTTCTATGCTGAATTGATTGATAAATTGGAACACGAACTCTTCAAAAAAGGTTACAAGACCATCATCTGTAATAGTGAACACGATTCGGAAAAAGAACGTGAATACATCGAAATGCTAGAAGCCAACCAGGTGGACGGCATCATTTCGGGAAGTCATAACCTTGGGATTGAGGATTACAATCGCGTAACCGCTCCTATCATTTCCTTTGACCGTAACCTGTCTCCAGATATCCCTGTCGTTTCTTCTGACAACTATGCTGGCGGAGTCTTAGCCGCTCAGACACTGGCTAAAACCGGAGCCAAGTCTATCATTATGATTACAGGAAATGACAACTCCAATTCACCAACTGGACTTCGTCATGCTGGTTTTTGCTTTCAATCTTGCCAAAAGGCTCCTATTATCAATATTTCCAGTGACTTTTTCACCCTCGAAAAGAAAATGGAAATCAAAAATATCTTAACCAAAGCAAAAACCAGATGCTATTTTTCTGCCTCGGATGATTTGACTGCTATTTTGGTTATTAAGATTGCCCAGGAGCTTGGTCTCTCTGTGCCTGAACAACTCAAAGTGATCGGCTATGACGGGACTTATTTTCATTGAGAATTTCTACCCTCACCTCACTACCATTAAACAACCCTTGGAAGAGATTGCTCGCCTAACAGTTGATTTGCTCTTCAAAAAATTGAAGGCAAAGAGGTTGCTACTACTGGTTATTTCTTGCCAGTTAGTCTCTTACCAGGTAAAAAGATGAAACAAAAAAACTCGGACTGAATCAGTCTGAGTTTTTCTTATAATCTTAATTTTTCAAAAGAGTTTGGGCTTTTTTTCTAAATTAAAGGTTTTTTCAGCAATCAAGCTTTCTACCAACTTAGGCACTTCAGCCTCTGTGGCTCCTGCAAGGAGGGCCAGTGACTTCGCTTGAAGTTTCATGTGTCCATGCTGAATTCCCTGTGCTGACAAGAGCTTTAAGAGCTGCAAAAGTTTTGTGCAAGACCAATTGACACGATAATTTGAGCTAATTCCTTAGCAGATGGATGACCTAGCAACTCATGGCTGAGAACTACACGAGGATTAAGACCAATTGATCCACCCTTGGTAGCAACTGGCATCGGCATAGTCAGCTCTCCTATTAGCTCTTCTGTTTCCAAATCCATCGTCCAACGACTGAGACCTCGATAAGCACCATCATGACTGGCATAGGCATGCGCTCCCGATTCAATGGCACGCCAATCATTTCCTGTCGCAATCAAGAGAGCATCGATTCCATTAAATATTCCCTTATTGTGGGTAGCCGCTCGATAAGGATCTGCTTGAGCAAACTGGCTGGCTAAAACCATTTTTTCAGCTAGTTCACGCGCTTCATCCTTTTGGCGACTCAAATAACGAAAGGCAATCCGACAAGTTGCAGTTACTAGAGAATCTGTGGCATAGTTGGATAAGATTCCCATTAAACTTTGCCCTTGACTTAGAGCCTCTAAGCTTGGTTTTAAAGCCTCAAGCATGGTATTGAGCATATTAGCTCCCATGGCTTCCTGAGTATCCACATGAAGATAAACCACTAAAAAGTCAGCCTCACCAGAAATTTTCTCAACTGTTAGCTCTCTGGCTCCACCACCACGTTTGACAATAGATGGATAGGCTTGATTTGCTTGCTCGAGTAGTTCTGCCTTTTGACTCAAAATAGCCTGACATGCTTTAGTCCCTATCTGGGAACCTGATAAGAGCTACTTGACCGATCATTTGGCGTTGATGAACCTGAGCAGTAAAAGCCACCCTGCACGTTTTGATAATCTTACTTGCAAAACTAGCTGCAGCAACGACAGATGGTTCTTCGGTCACATAGGGAACTGTATACTCTTGACCATTTACCAACACTTCTGGTACTACTGAGTAAGGAAGTGAAAAGGTCCCCACTACATTTTCACTCAGTTGGTCCGCGACTGCTAGACTAAGATTTTCATTTTTCCCCAAGCTTTCTTGGGCTTCCATAGAGTCAGCGCTGAGACTTGACTAACTCTAGGCGCTCTTGAGTTGATTTTTAGCAAATCCATTCCAATTCTTTTTCATTATTTTTTTCAACCTTGCTGTAGCGACGTTGGTGGTCTACAATCTCAACCAGAGCATAGTCTTGTCCTTCATAACCTGACATTGTTGCAGAACCTGACTCATCCAGTTTTGCTTCTTCAAAAAAGATTCGCTCATAGTCTGCCACACTTAAAGTTTGGCGTTGATCCAATAACTCTAAGCGGTTAGTCAACAATTGTTTCTCATAGCCTTCAACCAACTCTACACTGAAGAACTCTGACAGCGCCACTTCCATAGCTATAGAGGCAATCTTATCTCCTGCTTTCAGACTATCAGAATTTTCAAGTAGAGACAAAGAGTCCTAAAAAGAGTGAACCTGTATAGATATTTCCTACCTTTTGGCTGTAGATAATCGACTCATCAAAGTGCTTTTGAAGACAATCCTTCTTTCTCTTGAGGCAAGGACTTATCCAAGATTTTTTTTAAGCCCTTGAGAGCTAGCTTGGGATAAGGCAAGTGGAAACAGATAGCCTCAAAATCATCCAAAGTACAGTTATAACGCTTTTGATACTCTTCCCAAGTCGTTTTTAAGCTATCAAGATACTGCTGTGTTGAGTAGACTCCATTTACAAATGGTGTTGTCGAATAGTTTGGACGCCAAAAGTCCATGATATCACGAGTCTGCGCAACGTTATCGTTGTTGAAAGCCATGACACGTGGATTTTGGCTAATCAACATAGCAACACTCCCTGCACCTTGAGTTGGTTCCCCAGGAGTTTCGACACCATATTTTGCAATATCACTAGCTAGTACCAAGACTTTTGATTTAGGAGAATTTTCTACGTGTAACTTAGCATAGTGAAGGGCCGCAGTTGCACCATAGCAAGCTTCTTTGATTTCAAAACTACGAGCAAATGGTTGAATCCCAAGTAAACCGTGTACAAAAACTGCAGCCGCCTTACTTTGATCGATTCCAGACTCTGTCGCTACGATGACCATATCAATCTCTTGCTTATCTTCTTCTGTTAAGATGGAATTCCCTGCACTGGCAGCCAAGGTCACAATATCCTCTGTCAAGGGAGCAATACTCAATTCCTTTTGATAATAAAGTCCTTTACTCAATTTTTCAGGATCAGTTCCTCGGACTTTCTGCTAAATCTTGTAATTTCAAAACGTATTGACTGGTCGCAAAACCAATCTTATCAATACCGATTGTCATATTTACCTCTATTTTTATCATTCATTGTAAAAAATCGTTCACCTCTATTTTATCACAATTGAAGTCAAAAGCGCTAAAAAAGACTTGATTCCCCAAATCAAGTTCATTTTCAAAACCTTATCTCATTTTTAGGCTAGTCCAACAAACAGAACTTTAGAGCTACAAAAAATCGAGTCTTAGCTAGCTCGATTCTTTTTGAGATAATGATACAATTTCAACAAAACTGTTCCACTGTACATTTCCAATGGAGATAACGAGAGCCAACATCATGACTAACATGGCACTAGAAATGGCGTGGCTGAAGTCGCCTGTCACAAAGAAAGAAGTTGTCCGATAGGACAGATAACCTGGCACTAGAGGCGCCAAGGTAGCAAGAGCAAAGACAACTGCTGGTGTTTTATAGATAATACTCATAATCTGGCTAAGACAAGAACCAATCACAGCAGCAATAAAGGTCGCCATAATAACATTTGTTGGCTCCTTAAGGAGCAAATAAAGTAGCCAGATGAACATTCCCAAAACGCCACCGGGAATGAGCATGGAACGCTGAACGTTTAAAACGATTAAAAACGTGATAATGGCAAGCAAACTTGCCAGAGCTTGCAATAAAAAGATTGTTAGAGTCATATTAGTTCATGAGTACGAGGGCAACAGAGGTGCCTGCCCCTAAAGCAAGGGTAATCAGCAAGGATTCAAACATCTTGCTCATACCAGAGTTGATGTGGTTGGTCATAATATCTCTTACGGCATTGGTCAAGGCAATCCCTGGCACAAAGGGCATAACAGCACCAGCGATAACCAAATCAGCTGTCGATGGTAAACCTGAATAACGCGCCCAGAATTGTGCAATCAAACCAAAGACGAAGGCCCCTGCAAAAGCTGTCATAAAGGGAATACGGATAAATTTTTCTACATAGAGCGAACAGGTGAAGGCAAACAAGGTCGCCACTCCTGCCCCAATCGCATCGTAAGGATTTCCCCCAAACATGATGGAGAAAAATGGAGCACTCAGAGTCGCTGCCACTGTTAACTGGACCTTGGTATAGGGAGAAGGTTTTGCATTTAATGCCTTCAGCTCAATGAATGCCGACTCCAAATCAAGTTGACCAGCCACGATCTGACGTGAAATCTGATTGACATCACAAACCTTTTCAATATTATAGGAAGAGGAGGTCACTCGCTTCATACGAGAGATATTGGTATTTTCAATGGAGAAAAAAATGGCTGCAGGCATGGCTAGGACATTACAATCCATAATGCCTTGCGAGTGCGCAATACGAATCATAGTATCCTCGACACGATGGATCTCAGAGCCATTTCGAAGCAGAATCGTTCCTGCAAGCATAATGACATCAATAACTGCATTCAGTTTTTTTGATTCGTCCATGTTCCCCTCCTTGATAAACTCCTTTTTATTTTTATCACAAATTTGAAGGAAAAAAAATCTTTGTCACAAAAACTGTGACAAAGATTGGTTAGTTATCTGTGTTATGTTCGTCCGCATGAGTTTGCGAAGACGAAGATGGTATTGTTGGGCCTTGTGATGGTACTGTATTGTCAGTTCTGTTAGTAGTGCGTTGGCTTGAAGATGGGATAGAAGATGGGAAGAAGATGATGGTGGGTGTTTTTGGTTTATAAATAGAAATCTTTATACGTGTCGTACTTAAATCAATTTTTCTCACCTAGTTTTGGACTTTGATCCACAACAGTTTCCTTCAGCAGTTCCCTCAGGCGCTGTCGATACCTCTACTACCTCGATATTAGCTTCCTTGACACCAACAATTTGAATTAAGTTATTCTTTGTAAATTCAAGACTTGAGCCAATATAACTTGGCATGGTCACGGTTGTCACCTTTTTAGCAACAGTCAAAACGATAGAAGTTGCCTTGGTAAGATCATAAGTCGTACCTTCTGCTAAGCTCTGTTTTAAAACCACACCTGGTTCTGATTCACTGGACTCTTCTTCTTCAATCTTAATCAGATTTTCAGGAACCTTTTTCCCTTTCAATTCTGCTATGACATCTGTAGATTTACGACCAACATAATTTCCAAGCTTGAAGGATTGTTGCCCTGACGAGATAATGAGATTAACTTTAGTTCCTTCTTTGCGAGCTGAGCCAGCATCTGGATCTGTTCGGATGACCCGACCTTCCTCTACGGTATCACTAGCTTCCGTTTTTTCCTCACCAATTTCAAAATTCGCTTTTTTCAAGTTTTCCTTAGCTTCAGCAACAGTTTGACCTGTTACATCTGGAATAGCAATGGTAGCTGGTGTTCTGGATAGAATCCAGACAAGGGAAGCAAGGACCAGTACGAAACTCGCTAATAGAACTAGATAACGCGCCTTTAAAAGCGACGTTTTTTTCACTGGTTTTTCCAGTGGCTCTTTCGTAGCACAGCTCTGGGCTAACTTTAGCTGTCTGATGAGACTTCTGTCTGTGGTTGAACCTTAGGGAATTGATGTCAAAGGTTGTCTGAGGAAACTTTTTGGCAAGGTCTTTGTATCTGCCTTACTAGCATCATCAAAAAAACAAGTTTAGGGCTTCATTTCTGCGATTATAAGATAGACTGCTAGATAAATCCACATACATCTCTGAAACAGACTGGTATCGATCAGTCAATTTCTTAGCCGTTGCCTTGATAACCACATTCTCCAAAGCTTGGGGAACAGATGGGTTTTCAGCTATGACCGAAGGCAGAGGTTTTTGAAAATGCTGGAGGGCAATGGTTACTGCACTATCGCCATCGTAAGGGATATGCCCTGTCAGCATCTCGTAAAAAGATAATCCCCATGGCATAGATGTCACTCTGGACAGTTGCCTTAGAGCCACGAGCCTGCTCAGGTGACAAGTAGTGAACAGAACCCAACATAGAGTTGGTCTGAGTCAGACTGGTCTCTGCAAAGGCTACGGCAATCCCAAAGTCCGTTACCTTAGCCGTCCCATCAGGAGTTAAAAGAATGTTTTGAGGTTTTAAGTCACGATGGACAATACCTTTAGTGTGCGCCAAGCGCATCGCTAAGAGAATCTGACCCATGATACGGACAGCTTCTTCATTTGAGAGGGGATAGTGTTCTTTGATATAGCGCTTGAGATCAAGACCGGCTACATATTCCATAGCCAGGTACTGTTGACCGTCCTCTTCGCCGATATCCGTTATCCGAACGATATGGGGATGATCTAAGTCAGCCATTGCACGCGCTTCACGCTGAAAACGAGCAACAGCAATCGGGTCAGTCTGGTAGTTAGTCCTCAAGACCTTTACAGCTACCTCTTCCCCGTCTAAAATCAAATCCTTGGCCAGGTAGACATCTGCCATACCTCCACGACCAATTTGTTTGATAATCCGATACCGCCCGGCAAAAATCTTGCCGATCTGGATCATAGTGCCGCCTCCTCCTCAATCGAAACAAGGGCAACTGTAATGTTATCAAGCCCTCCGGCATTGTTTGCAAAACGAATCAAGGTCGCTGCCTTATCATCAAGCGAGATATCACTTGTGACAATATCACAGATTTCACTAGGTGAAATCATATTTGGTTAGACCATCGCTATTCATGACCAGATAGTCACCTGCTTCCAAGCTAACAATTCCAAAAGTCAGGTTGAATTTCGTCTTTTTGTCCGATAGATTGGGTGATGATATTCTTTTGTGGATGTGCTTCAGCTTCTTCTGGTGTCAATTGACCTGCCTTGAGCAATTCATTGACCAAAGGAATGATCACTGGTCAATTGATGGTATTCTTCACCACGAATCAGACCGATACGAGAATCTCCGATATGAGCATAAATAGCCTGATGATCAGATGATTGCAAGGGCTTCTAAAGGGTTGTCCCCATTCCCTTGTAGGCTTCATCACGCCCCTATTTGATAAATCTTTTGATTTTTCAACTTCTAGATGGTGGGCAAACCATTCGCGAACTTCATTAACGGTGTCAATCTGCGTATCTACCCAGGCAACACCCTAAATCAGTTACTGCCATCTCGCTAGCAATATTTCCTGCACGATGTCCTCCCATCCCGTCAGCTAAGATGATCATTGTACGACAGGCTCGGTTGACAAAAAGATTGACATAGTCTTGATTATTTGTACGTTTCTGACCCACATCTGTTAATAATGAAATCTCCATTGTGTCAGTTCCTTCCTACTTGGATATCTTGCGAAATTGGCTGATAAAGAATCCATCACTTCCGTATAATTCCGGAGTAATGAGGATACAACCATCTTTTTCACGAATATCCTTACATTCGTGTTCTAGTTTAACCTGCTCGAACTCTGGATGACTTTCTAAAAATGCTTTGAACCACTTGAAAGTTCTCTTCAGAGACAATAGTGCAGGTACTATAAGTTATTATACCACCTTTACGTAGCGTTTGACAAACACTACCTAATATTTCCAACTGAATTTCCTGTAATGACGCGAAATCTGCTGTCTCTTTATTATATTTGATATCTGGTTTTCGACGCAATAGACCAATCCCTGAACAAGGAGCATCAACCAAAATTTTGTCAAATTGATCCTTGCCAAAAAACTCATGCACTTTTCGTGCATCCAGTTTTTGCGTTTGGACACGGTCTGCTACACCTAAACGCTCAGCATTTTCTTGAATCAAAGTGAGTTTATGATCGTAGAGATCCAGTGCCGTCACCTGTCCCGTAGTTAGATAAGACGCCATATGAGCAGTCTTACCACCAGGGGCCGCACAAGCATCTAAAACCTGCTCGTCGCCTTGTAGCTCTAGTGTCGGTGCAACCAACTGACTAGACTCATCCTGGATAGTAATAGACCCTTCAGCAAACAAATCATGGCCAGCAAAATGCCCCTGCTCCTTGACCAGACCAGCAGGAGATAAAAGAGAATCACTTGCACCAAGCAAAGCTTTGATTTCCTCTTTTCGGCTCAAATCTGTCACACGGATACTGGCTTTATTCCGTTGCAATAGACTTTCAAAAATAGCTTGAGCTCGCTCTTCTCCGTACTCTTCCTTTAGCTTAGAAATCAACCAAACTGGTAAAGAATAGGCAACAGAATCGCGCTTATTTTTACGTTTGATACTGGCAATATCTGGCAAACCTTCTCGCAGGATACGGCGAAGGACTGCATTGACCAGTTTTTCGCTACCCTTTTTACGAAGTTTTGCAATTTCTACCGCTTCATTGACCACTGCATGATCTGGAACCTTATCCAAGTATTGGAGTTGGTAGACGCTCATGAGAAGAAGAACATAGAGCCAACTATCTAGCTTGTCTCTATCCTCAATAAAGTGAGATAAATACCATTCTAAAGTTAGTTTACGAGCTACGGTTCCATAAACAAGCTCTGTCACCAAGCCCTTATCTGTTGCTGACAGTTGACTTCCCTTAAGATGTTTATTTAAGGCGATATTGGAGTAAGCTTGTTGGATAAAGACATCCTCCAATACCTCTAGGGCTAAACTTCTAGCCGTTTCTACTTTAGTCACCAAATCGTTCTCCTACTGCCAAAGTTCGTCCCACACCGTTGAGGAAGGAAGCAATGTCCATCTTAGGTTTTCCTGCTGGTTGGACCTGTTTGAAAGACAGGGCTCCTTCTGCTGTTGCGACAATCAATTCCTTCTTACCGATGGAAAGAATCTCACCTGGAGTTCCATGACCTTCTACAGGGAGTGCTTCATAGATTTTGAAACGTTCTCCTTTGAGGAAGGTGTGGGCAACTGGCCATGGATTCATCCCACGGATTTGGTTGAAGAGTTGACGATTGCTTTTAGTCCAGTCTAGTTTTTCTTCCTCTGGCTTAATATTTGGCGAGAAAGTTACTTGGCTTGGATCTTGCGGTTGAGGCTGAATTTCACCAGCTATATAAGCAGGAAGGGTCTCTAAAAGTAAATCACGACCCACTATAGCCAATTTCTCAAACAAGGTTCCTACATTGTCCTCATCTGTAATTGGAATGCTACGACGAGAAATCATATCTCCTGCATCCATCTCTTTGACCATCTCCATAATGGTTACTCCTGCCTCCTCATCACCCTGAATCAAGGCATAATGGATCGGAGCACCCCCACGGTGTTTAGGAAGGAGCGAAGCATGAACGTTTACCGCAAAATCCATGCTATCAAGGAGTTTACTTGGGAGAAATTGCCCAAAGGCGGCTGTTACAATCCCATCAGCTCCCAAATTCATGATGGCTTCCATTTCTGGACTACCCGATAATTTTTCAGGTTGGTAAATAGGAAGTCCTGCCTCTTTGGCTGCTTGTTTCACTGGGGTTTCTTGGATGACTTTTTTACGTCCAACCGCACGGTCTGGCTGAGTTACAACTGCAACAATCTCGTAGCGGTCATCTGTCAAAAGTCCCTTTAAAACAGTCGCTGAAAATTCAGGCGTTCCCATAAATATTAGTTTTGTCATATCTTCTCCTTCTTATAAAAATTGTTGCGGTTCGTGGTCAATACTGAGACGAAGTTCGCTATTTTCACGTTCTTGTGTCAAGGCCAAGACCTGGTTAAGGGTTGGACCCAGCTCATCTTCTAAACGGTATTTAATCAAAATTTGGTAATGATAGAGGTTATGAGTGCGAGCGATAGGTTTTGGTGTTGGTCCAAAGGATAATACTAGCATCCGATAAACCTGACCGCAATATTTCCATGACTTCATAAGCACGTCTAAGAACCTCTTCTTCTTTTTTATGAGATAAGGTGATTCCAATAGTGAAATAATAAGGTGGATAACCCAACTGACGTCTGATGCCCATTTCATAGGCATAAAATCCTTCATAGTCCTGATTCTTGGCAAAGCGAATAGCATAGTGCTGAGGATTGTAAGACTGGATCAAAACCTGCCCAGCTTTTTCAGCCCTTCCTGCTCGTCCTGCCACCTGGGTCAAGAGTTGGAAAGTTCTCTCAGAAGAACGGAAATCAGGCAGATTCAAGGCTGTATCCGCATTGAGAACACCAACCAAGGTCACATTTGGAAAATCCAAGCCCTTGGCAATCATCTGGGTTCCCAGAAGAATATCCGCTTCACCCTTGCCAAACTGCTCAAGAAGTGCTTGGTGACTACCTTTTTTGCGAGTTGTATCCACATCCATGCGCAGAATACGTGCCTCTGGAAAGAGTTCAGCTAGCTCATCGTAGGCTTTCTGAGTTCCTGTTCCATAGTAACGAATACTGCGACTCTGACAGTTTGGACAAACATGAGGAATTTCCTTAGAAAATCCACAATAATGGCAGTTCATGGTTTTAGTATCCATGTGTAGCGTCAAGGAAATATCGCAGTTAGGACAGGTGTCAACAGTCCCACATTCCCGACACATAACAAAGCTAGAATAACCACGGCGATTGAGCATGAGAACGACCTGCTCTTTTTTATCCAATCGATCTTGAATGGCCTTAATCAGTGGTGGTGTAAAGTTTGATGTTTCATTCTGCCCGATGTAATCACGGAAGTCAATCAGTTGAACTTCAGGAATGCTTGCTAAAGGATTGGCCCTTTGGGTCAGACGTAAGTGTTGATAGACGCCTTTTCCAGCACGCGCACGACTTTCTAGACTCGGTGTTGCAGAACCAAGAACTAAGGCAGCTTGATTGTACTGAGCTCGTAAAATAGCCACATCTCTAGCATGATAACGCGGATTGCTGTCTTGCTTGTAGCTGGCCTCATGCTCTTCATCGATAATGATAACACCTAAATTTTTCAAAGGTGCAAAAATGGCAGACCGAGCCCCAACAACTACTTGAGCTTCTCCACGCTCCACCTTGCGCCATTCATCATACTTTTCACCATTGGACAAGCCAGAGTGGAGAATGGCAACTTTATCACCAAAACGACCAATAAAACGCTCGGTCATTTGAGGTGTTAGAGAGATTTCCGGAACTAGAACAATCGCTGTTTTTTCCATATCCAAGGCCCCTTGGATAATCTGCAAGTAAACCTCCGTTTTACCACTTCCAGTGATTCCTTGTAAAAGAAATGGAGGATGTTTTTTTCCAATCGCTCCAACAACCGCCTCACAGGCTTCTTTTTGTTCTGGATTTAACTCTAAGGATTGGCTAGCCTCAATGCCTTCAAAATAAGCCGCTGAACGTTGGACTTCCTTTTGCACCATGGTGATAGCACCATGTTCCACAAAGAAATTAACTTGTTCGCGTGAGTAATGTTCTAACAAAGTCAGCCAAAGGAACTGTTTCAGGATGTACTAATAAGTATTCTCGCAGTTCCAATTTCTTCTTGGCACGATTTGAAATTTCTAGCTTTTCTAACTGTTCAAGATGAACTTCAACCCAAGACTGAGTCTTAACTTTCTTCTGATCCACAGCCTGATACTCTAGTTTTAAAAGCCCTTTTCGAGTCAATCGCATCATCTCAGCCTGCTTTTCTAGGTCAAGTGATGAAAATGCTAGAGACTCCTGTGAACCGAACAAACGGTCTCTTTCCTCCTGACTCAAGGCTTCCAGAGGATAGAGGATCTTTATCATAGCTAGAGTTCAAAAATCCAGGAGCATAGCTTTTAGAATGGAAATCTTGTATGAAAAAACTGACTTACGTAGTTCTTCAGCTAGCCAGAGTTGTTCCTCCGTTAAAACAGGAGAAAAGTCCAGCACCTCAGCAATCTCTTTCAAGTCCTCGTCTGCCACATCTGCATCAGATTGAGACTCCATTCCAAGAACAATTCCCTGAATCAAGCGATTAGCCTTCCCAAAGGGTACATGAACCCGCATGCTGACTTCCAACATTTCCTCAAATTCTTCTGGAATCTTGTAGCTATAGGGCTGGTCTGTCTGCATCAAGGGAACATCTACAATGATTTTTGCAATAGTCATATCCTCACCTCCTTCTCTTCTTAAATCCTTTTAATTGATTGAGTATTCTTGCAATAGAAAAAATAAGATTGAGTCCCCCCAACCTTAAATTTTTTCACCTTCTTCTTTTTCTTTCGCGATTTGCTCTTTGATTTTCTTTTCTTCTTCTTCTTTCAATCGTCTTTCTTCTTCGATACGACGACGAACAGCTTCGCGTTTTTCCTTCTGGATCTGGATGGATGGTTACATTCCCTGATTCAATTTCTTCCAAGGCACGAAGAGTAGATTTCTCAGATTTAAATTCTTGAGTTGGAGGTGCTCCAGCTTCTAATTCGTGAGCACGTTTTGCTTCCAAGATTACGAGTGAATATTTTGATGGTACCTTATCAAGCAAGGTATCGATAGAGGGTTTAAGCATCATTTGTTTGTACCTGTTTTCTATAGTTTATCGAATAGTCGGAGACTTTGGTAGCATATCCTGATAATGACCAATCACGCGGTCCACACGGAAATGTTCAGCTTCAATCACACGTTTGACACGTTCTGCGGCAAGAGGAACATGGTCATTTACAATAGCGTAGTCATACTCACGCATCAAAGCAATTTCTTCCTTGGCTTTTTCGATACGCTGAGCAATTACTTCTGCGCTATCTGTACCTCGGCCTACGAGACGGTCTTGCAATTCTTCCAAATCTGGTGGTGTCAAAAAGATAAAGACAGCATCTGGAACTTTTTTCTTGACCTGAAGAGCTCCCTGCACTTCAATTTCAAGAAAGACATCGATTCCCTTATCAAGCGTTTCATTGACATAAGTCAGAGGAGTTCCATAGTAGTTACCCACATACTCTGCATACTCTAACATTTGCCCTTGACGGATCAATTCTTCAAATTCTTCCCGTGTACGGAAGAAATAATCAACACCATCTACTTCACCTGGACGTTGTGCCCGCGTTGTCATAGATACAGAATATTGAAATTGATTTTCAGAACTCTCAAAAATTTCTCGTCTAACCGTTCCTTTTCCAACTCCTGAAGGACCTGAAAAAACGATTAGTAAGCCTCGGTCTGCCATTATATCTCCTTTGGATAGTTTGTGAAATGACTTGAAAATTTCTGTAAGATTATATATCTAAAGCCATTTCTGCTCGCTACAATCTTTCTATCTAGTGTAACAAAAAAGCAGTAATTTTTCAACTGCTCTTTCTTATTTATTTTGCATAATCAACTGCACGAAGTTCACGAATCACGGTTACCTTGATATTTCCTGGGTAATCGAGATTGCTTTTCAATTTTCTCACGAACTTTATGAGCCAAGATTGTAACCTTGTCATCCTTGATTTGACCTGGATTTACCATAATGCGGATTTCACGACCTGCTTGAAGGGCAAAGCTATTTTGAACACCTTCAAAGCTATTCGCAATTTCCTCTAAATCATGGAGACGTTTGATGTAGCTTTCGAGTGACTCACTACGAGCTCCTGGACGGGCTGCGCTTAAGGCATCCGCTGCAGCAACAATGACTGCGATCACACTTTCAGGTTCTACATCTCCGTGGTGACTGGCAATAGTATTCACCACAACTGGGTGTTCCTTGTACTTGCGCGCCAATTCAGTACCAATCTCAACGTGACTACCTTCTACTTCACGGTCAATGGCTTTACCAATATCGTGGAGGAATCCCGCACGACGAGCAAGGGTAGCATTTTCACCAAGTTCGCTGGCCATGATACCAGCCAACTTAGCAACCTCAATCGAATGACGCAAGACATTTTGTCCATGAAGTACGGAACTGCAAGCGTCCCATAATCTTCATCAAGTCTGGATGGAGGTTCGGTGCACCAATTTCATAGGCTGCGGCTTCACCATATTCACGAATCTTGTTATCAATCTCTTGACGATTTTTCTCAACCAACTCTTCGATACGAGCTGGGTGGATACGTCCATCCTTAAGCAAGGTTTCCATCGTCATACGGGCAATCTCGCGACGGATAGGATCAAAACCTGACAAGGTTACCACTTCTGGCGTATCATCAATGATAACATCAACCCCTGTCAAACTTTCAAAAGTACGGATATTACGCCCTTCACGACCAATGATACGACCTTTCATGGTATCATCAGGCAGATGAACTGTAGAGTTTGTAGACTCAGCTACATACTCACCAGCAATTCTCTGCATAGCTTGGGACAAGATGTCCTTAGCCAATTTGTCTGAACGTTCCTTAACTTCTTGCTCAGCCTCACGAATGCGACTAGCAATTTCCTTAGTCAAGTTTTCCTCTGTCTGAGCTAAAGATAATGTCTTTTTGCTTCCGACTGAGTCAGAGTTCCAATACGCTCTAGTTCAGCTTGCTTTTGTTTCTCAATTTCTTCTAGTTGCTCTTCACGTACATCAAGGTTTTTTGCTCTATCAGAAATACTTTGTTCTTTTTGTTCAAGTGTTTTTTCTTTGTTCGTCAAATTGTCATCTTTACGATCAAGACTGCTAGCACGTTCGGTCAAACGACTTTCGATTTGCTTGAGTTCTTGACGTTCTGATTTAAATTCAGCGTCCACTTCTTCACGGTATTTTCTGGCTTCTTCTTTGGTACTCCAATAGTGCTTCTTTTTAAGAGACTTGCTTTCGCTCTTAGCTTCATTGAGTAATAAATCCGCTTCGCGCTCAGCTTGTCCTCGTAAATTAGTTGCTTCTTGTTCAGCATTTAAAAGCATCAGCTCTGCAGCCTCTTGTGATGATTTCATCTTGACTGAGATGCTGACATATCCAATGACTAAACCAATGATGACGGCAAAAAAACAACGATAACAATCGCCATAATTTCCATGTTTTTACCTCAATTTATTTGTTTTATCCGAATGATATGCATTCTTATACATTCTACCATAAAAAAATCATTTTTTAACAAACCTTAATTTGAAGTTGTTTTGGTCATTTCAGGTTAAAAATCCTTATTTTTCCCTAATAAAATAGGCTATTCTCCCTAAGTAAATTTTTTTAAAGATTTTTAGAAAAAATAAGTTAAAAAGCCCTACCTTTCAGTAGACTTAATAATGATCTTTAAAGGATAAAGAAAGCGACGCTATCTGCATCCATCATGTAAATCAAGCAATTTTCTGCTTCAATACGACGTGACCAAGCTCCTTGGTAATCATACTTGAGCGGTTCTGGTTTACCAATTCCTGTAAAAGGGTCGCGTTGAATATCCTTGATTAGTTTATTGATTCTTTTCAATGTTTTCTTATCTTGGTTTTGCCAGTAGCAATAATCCGCCCAGGCATCTTCTGTAAACTTGAGTAGCATCCATCACTCCTCTATCACATGCACCTGAGTATGTCCTGCACGAACTTGGGACATTCCTCGCAAGACCTTGTCAGAAAGCTCCTTATTCTGAGCAATTCTCAAGGTTTCTTGAATACTATCCCACTCACTCTTTGAAAGAACTACAATGTCTTCATCAGGATTTTTATTAACTACTGTCAAAGGCTCAAACTCATCGTTTACCTTCTTCATATAGTCCTTTAAATGATTTCGGAATGTTGAGTAAAGAACTGCTTCCATAACCATACCTCGTTTTACCTCTATTCCATTATTATACACGAAAAGAAAAAAAATTGTCAGGAACTTGTACAAGATTTTTTTCCTTTCTTTCTATTTATTCGAAAAACAAAAAAAGCCTACCTCAAAGTCAATGTCATTAAGTTAGTAATCTAACTATTTGAATAGGAGATAGGATTGAGATCATCAAAGTGATTCTCTATCCTATCTTCTATTTTTTTGCATAACAAATAAAGGTTTTTTCACCCTATTTTTTGAGATTTATGTTACTCTATAGATGAAATCAACTACCGATTGGTAGCTTTATTTTTTTCTTGGATATTTTTCGATTCGGTCGAATAATAGATAACTGTTTCTTGAGGTAGTTTTTTTCAACTGGAGAAGAAAGGGAACCGTTAAAAAACAAACGGCAGGCATAAGCCGCATCTGAGAAACACACTTTATATCTTTGTTTTTTGTGACTACTGTCGATGGCAACTTGCGAGGTTAACCAACGACAAAAGTTAAAATTTGTAAATCGGGCAAAGATTTCTTGGAGAATCCCTTCCTTCTTTTTGGCATGAAAATTGACCAAGCCAATACTGTATTTCAGATCACGAAAACTAGTCTCTATGCCCCATCTGCTGGCGTAGAGATTTTTTAATTGTTGGACTGAATAGTCTGTATTTGTCACTAAAGTTTCGTATTTTCCTTCTTCCACTTCTAAACGCACCATACGAAAAGGAAGTTGGTATAGTTCAACAGGGTCATGTTTTCGACTTATTTCTGGAAGAAAATCAAAAGTAGAATTGTGTGGAATAAAATGATAGTCATTGGGGAAATCACGATAAAGTTTTTTGAGCTGATTGGTTTGCTTTCGTGATAATTTTTTAGAAAAAGTTTTGATCAAAAACACTCTGTATTTGGCAAGTTGAAGGAGGAACGCATGGATTGTTTTCCATCTCGAATTCGGATGATATAAAGCCATCCTTTTTCTTGAAAATGAGCCATGAGATTGTAACTTTCATAGCCTCTATCCATGATAACAAGAGCTTTCTCGAAAGGGAGAAGCCTCCATCATCTGAATCAGAGCTAAGCGCTCATGTTGCGTATGTTTGTCTTGAATAGAAACATCTCTATACACTCCAGTCTTCAAGTCGTATAGGGCATTTATGTGTATGAGATTATAGGATTTAACATCCGTTTGGGTTTGGATAGAGGTTTCTGTATCCATGGGATTTCGAGGAATACAGATATCACTCCCATCTGCAGCTAATATCGGAAGATTGGTGTTAAGTGGAATAGGTGCTGTAAATTCTTTAAATAAGGTATAGAAAGCCTCAGGTTTTTATCTGATAGCGTCTTTTGAACAAAGGCTGAATTTGAAACTGTCAGTCTAGCATCTAGTAATTCTTTTTGACAGTGATTTTCCTCCCATTCCCAGAATGGTACGAATCATGGTTTCTAGTGATAACCTTCTTTTTACGAGTAAAAGTACTGTTCATCTTGTTTGACGAGCTCAACTTTTTGACTAAGGATACTCTGAATACTCTTATTCAAGTGGGCTTTTATCTGTTTTATCATGGGAAGTACCTCCTTAACTATCAGTTTAGCACATAAAAAAAAAGAAACCCAAATACAGAATTGTATTTGAATTTCTTAACTTAATGACATTGACCTCAAAGTAGACTCAGTTTGATTCGATTTTAATTGGCACTCGACCAAAATTCTGCTCTAAGAGATTGGGATTTCCTAGTTGGTAGACTTGATCTGCCTTTTGAGTCATAGCATCCCAGGGTTCTTTACCGATGCGACTAACTAGCTGGACTTGGTCTTTCAGAGATTTGAGATGTTGTCTGCCTTTTTCTGTAAAGCCAAAGACATGTATGCCTTCTGGTAAGTCGCTTTCTCTAGCCTGGACCAAGATATAGGTCAAAAGTCGTCGTACACGAGCCTTGGTGTATCGTTTGGTGGCAACTGCCTCTACCAACTCTTCCACAGACTGAGCTATCTTTATAGCATCCTTGATGCGCACCGCCATTTCTTGATTGACCTGATAAATGTTAGTTAGGTCAGGATTTGACAAAATTTGATAGCAGAGCAAGGGAAAATAGTTATCCCAGCTCACCTTACCAGCATTTTTAAAGATTTCAACCGAAGGCATAAAACGTTCTAAGAAATTTTGATCATTTTGATGTTGACGAAGAGCTGTCGCTGAGGCAAAGTCCACATCCTTGTCCACAGAATGATAACCTGCTCCCTGACGTTGAATTGGATGAAGTTTGATGTTGCGCCCCGCGACTGCCTTGGCATAGGCGAGAGCAAGGACATGATTGGGCGTATCACCAGAAAAATCAAGACCTGCAAACTCCTTCCACATAGCTTGGTTTTTCTGGGGATAAGAAAGAGAATCAGGTAAGTTTTCCATGAAAAGTTCCATCTCTTGACCACGTTCTGAGTATAGGGCAGTAATTTTCTGATAATCCAGAACTTCCTCTGTCCCAAAGGCTAAGGTATCAATTCCCAAACGAGCCAAGATAGCCACTGCACCTTGGCCGAAAAAATCCGCCGCTTGGACACTGACTAAAAAGGGCAATTCCACGACCAAATCCGCGCCATGTTCCAGCGCCATCTGCGCCCGTGTCCACTTATCCACGATAGCAGGCTCTCCACGCTGCATGAAATTCCCAGACATGGCAACGATTTTCAGTCCCTCTGCCTGTTCCAGCAGGTATTTATGTCCATTATGAAAGGGATTGAACTCCGCGATAATACCTGTAATGGTCATGGTAATCTCCTACTTCTGTGCGACGAAAAACCAACGGGTACTGGTTTCTGTTGGCTCCTTGTCTTCAAAGTCCGCAAAGAGTTTAAAGGATTTAAAGCCAGCCTGCTCCAGCAAAATATCATAGGTCAAGACCTCATAAGTACGCTCTTCATGGACTTCATCATGACGACTAAAGGAACCGTCTGTCTCCTTGACAAAGAAGGTCAGTTCATGCACGATAGAATGTGGTGCTGCATCCTCATAGGTATCCCAAAGCATAGCGAAGTCTTCCGCATTTTCATGATAGGAATAGCCAGGGAAAACCTCATCAGTCTGGTAGGTCGAATGCACATCAAAGATAAAGACACCATCTTCATTGAGAGCATTATAGACTTCTTTAAAGACATCTCCAACTTCCACCTCATCCTGCATGTAGCAGATAGAATCGGAATAGCAGGTAACAAAGTCGTATTTACCAGCCTTGGACAAATCCAGCATATTGCCTTCAATGAAATCAATCTTTTGCTTGGCTGAAGCCGCTCTCTTTTCAGCAATCTTCAACATATCCGCACTCAAATCAAGTCCAGTCACATCAAAACCAGCTTGCGAAAAGCGAACGGACTGGATGCCTGTCCCACAAGCCAATTCCAAGAGTTTCTTTCTGTCCTTGGTTTTAGGCAAATGGCGTAGCGAAAAATCCGTCCATTTGTCATATAAACTATCATCCATGACTGCATCGTAAACAGCCGCAAAGGTTTCATAAGTAGCCATAATCATGATACCAAGAGCGTCCATGGCAAACACCACTCGCCCTTTACCTTTCAATCAATTTTTCTAAAATAAGCAAATAAAAACCCAGTTGACTGCAACTGAGTTCAATTGTAACGCTATAGTCTTTTCGTTTGCTTTTTAGTACTAGGCAACGAATTGCAGGCATAACTAGAGTTAGGAAAAAAATGAGTTAACGCCGTAATAAAAGATAAAGGAAAAAGACTATAGAGTTTCTGATAAATCTACAGAATTAGCCTCATGCCATAGTTTTTTCGAGGTTATAGTGGGCACGCATTTCTTCTGAGAAGATATGCACTACGACACCACCAAGGTCAAGTAAGACCCAGCCACCAGCCGCATCGCCTTCAACATGGCTGCCTTTAAAGCCAGCTTCAGCTACTTTTTCACGGATATTGTCAGCGATAGCATCCAACTGACGGCTATTCATTGAGCTAGTGATAACAAAGTAGTCTGTCACGCTGGTCAAATCTTGTACGTCAAGTGCGAGGATGTCCTCGGCACGTTTCTCATCAGCCGCCTTTCACGACTAGTTCTAATAATTCTTTTTCGTTCATTTAATCCTCTTTCTAGAAAATATGTTTGTAATCTAGGACATCTGCAAAGCGCTCCTCCCAAATGTCCTCATAAAATTCATTTATCGTTTCAGCTGGAATGTCATCCCCATCAAACGTTGTGCAAGTTCCTTCTGGAATAATAAGCTGATAGCCATATTCAAAGGCAACCTTGACAGAGGTATCCACACAATATTCTGTCTGCATACCACATAAAACTAATTTTTCAATCCCCTGTTTATCCAAGTATTCTTTTAAACCAGTTTCTTTGAAAATACTGTTATACTTCTTCTGAAAGACCTTTTCATCAGGTTTTCGATTTAAAAGCGCAGATAACTGCCAATCTTCTGATGTTTGGGCTTCAGGGTTCTCAATATGTTGAACATAGATAATTTCGATATTCTTACTTCTAGCTTGGTTTTGTAAATAAGAAATTTTTTTCCAATAGACCTTTTTGTCTGAAACCCTGTTTCCACTAAAATATTTTGTACATCAATAATGATAAAAGCCGTCTTCATTTAATCCTCTTTCAAATAGTGCACATAGGCGTTATAGGTTTCAAGGGTTTGGGGATAGATGGGAAATCCCTGGTGAGCTAAATGCTCCACAGTACGAGCTGTTTCGTAGGCCACAACCTTATTGAGCGATTGCTCAGCAATCTCACGTGCCTGGTCCACACCTGGAAAGGCACGATTGTGCTCGATATAGTCTGCGACGTAGATAACCTTATCAAGGTCTGTCATCTGACTTGCTCCGACTGTATGAATTTCGATAGCCCGTAAAATTTCAGGATCTTGCAAGTTCAAATCTTCCTGAATCTTGTAAATGCCGACCATCCCATGCCAGACATTATTACCCCAGTTTTTAAGGTCAGAGTCAAGTTGATATCGATCAATCAAGTCTAGAAACTCTTGATCTGATAGCTTTTTAGCATAATCATGAAGTAGCCCTGCTAGACCTGCTTTTTCAACATCCACACCGAAACGTTGAGCTAATTCAATAGCTGCGCGCTCTACACCCAAACAATGGGTCAAACGTTTCTCAGGTAGGAGCTCTGCCATTTTTTCCAACAATTCTTCACGCGAACAGTTGATATAGTCTTGGTATGTCATCAGTAAAGCCCTTCTTTCTCAATATAGTCTAGCACTGATTTTGGCAAGAGAAAGTTAGGTGTGCGACCTTGGGCGATGAAATCACGTACCATACTGGATGAAATATCCATGAGAGGCACATCCACCCAGATGACTGGATAAGAAGTCCCAGCCTTGTAGCGTGGACGCTGAACTCCTACAAACTGAACAAGGTCGACCAGCTCATCAATTCGATACCACTTAGGCAGATAGTCCACCATATCGGCTCCGATAATGAAATAATAATCTGTATCTGGATTCTTCTCTGTCAAAATCTTCATGGTGTCGTAGGTGTAAGAAATACCCTTGCGTTCTAGCTCGATTGTCTCAATAGCTAAACCTTCGATTCCTTCGATAGCCAATTCAAGCATTTTGAGACGGTGGTGTTCAGGAATGGTTTCCTTTTTATCTACGTGAGGTGGTTGGCATTCAGGCATGAGCAGAACCTGGTCCAATCCCAACTGTTGGCGCACTTGATCTGCAACAATCAGATGGGCATTATGAACTGGATTAAAATTTCCACCCAAAAATACCGACTTGTTTGCGTTTTTTTATCCTTGATTTCTGGCTCTAACTCCACTTTTGTAAAGGGAGTTAATAATTCGATTGCCATAGGTTAATCTCCTTTACTTTTCTGTAAAAACAGCTTTTTTTGGGAGTATCATTCTTAGATTTCTTTAACTTTTTTTAGAAATCTTGCGATTTTTCTTTCTTGCTTGATTGTTTATACAAAAATCAAGATGCGTCCGATTTTTTTGGACTGTATCCACACCGATTTCTTCTTCCAAGATTTCAGCAACTTCGTGGATATTCTCATCTGTGTTTTGCAAGAGAGTAACCTTGATCAATTCACGCGCGTCAAGTGCTTGGCGAACGCTGGTTTTGATTTGGTCGTTGAGACCATTTTTCCCGATTTGGATGATGGGTTTGAGGGTGTGTGCCTGGCTGTTGAGGAAGGCACGTTGTTTTCGATGTTAATGACATATTCTTTCTTCCTTTTTTGATAGTTATTTTAGGTGGTGAGGGGACGGTCGGAACTAATTTTTCAATGATTTCATCTTTGAAAAATGGATTTCCTGACCTCACAATTGAGCCTAGGTCTCAATTGTGCCCCTTGCTAATCTAAAGATTGGCAAGACACCACGGCAATAACTATCTTTTTATGAGCTCACTTTGTTCGCTCGGTGATTTTATTTTAAATAATTGCTTTTCGTGTGACGACGGCGACGCCTTCTGGTGCCCAGACGGCTACTTTGGCAGTTCCTGTTACACGGATCCAGCCCTAGTCCTGAGATAACTAGGGTCAGTCTTATCCTTGATGTTAAATACATGTTGGACTAGTTTTGGAAAATCTTCTTTTTCCTTGCTATTTGGTGGTGTAAGGAGGGTTCCAAGGTGCTTGTCGTAAAAGGCACTAGCTCCCTCTAGCTTGGTACGATGAAGTTTGAGTTCATTGTCAAAGAAGGCTGTAAAACCTTGCTTTTCTCCTGCAATAAAGTCAAAGCGTCCCAATCCACCTAAAAATAGGGTTTGTTCAGGGTTTAGCTGATAGGTTTTTTTGGCTTTGATTTCCTTTTTAGGGACTGACATACTTGAGGTTTTTTTAGCAGTCAAGTAGTGAGCCATCTGGTGACGGTGGATAATCCCTGGCGTATCGTAGATATAAGAACCATCATCGAGTGGAATTTCAATCTTATCCAAGGTTGTTCCTGGGAAGCGTGAAGTTGTGATGACGTTCTGGTCACCTGTAATTTCTTGGATAATGGCGTTGATAAGGGTTGATTTCCCGACATTGGTCACCCCAACAACATAGACGTCACGTCCCTTACGGTAGTGTTCAATCTTGTCGATTACTTCTCTAATGGCATGCTTGTTTTGGGCTGAAGTCAAGACGACATCAACAGGACGCAAGCCTTCTTCGTGAGCACGCTCCATCAGCCACTGGCTAATCTTACCTGGTTTCACTGACTTAGGTAGGATGTCTTTTTTATTTCCAACCAAAAGCACATCATTACCTGACACAAAGCGTGGCAAACCTGGGATAACAGAGCCATTGAAGTCAAAAATATCAATGACATTGACCACCAAGGCATCGCTATCTCCAACCTCGTGCAAGAGTTTTAGGAAATCATCATCCGTCAACTGCACATCTGTGATTTCATTATAATGACGAAGACGGAAACAACGCTGGCAATAAACTTCTCCAGTTTCCAAACCTTTTTCAAGTGCTGACTGAGGTGTAAAACCTAAACCAGTCTTATCTTCCGTCTGAATGGTTGCTCCACAACCAATACAGAGAATTTCTTCCATAATTAGATTCCTTTTTTATAAGTAATAGGGCCGTACTTTTTCAGCGATTTTTTTCTCATCATACGACGCTCACGCGCTCGGTTGATCTGAGTCTTTAATAGAGTCGTGTTGAACCAAGGGTTTGACCAAAAATCGAGCGAATGCCTGCTCGATGGGCTGCTCGAATATCAGTCATGAGCTGGTCGCCAACCATGACCACTTGGTCTTTTTTCATAGTGGAAATGTTTCATGGCACGGTTAATTCCTAAAGTAAAGGGCTTCAGTGCCCAGTAAACATAGTCAATATTAAATTTTTTTCAACTGCTCGTTTGACACGTTTGGGAGTATTGTTAGATACCACAATGATCCGTATGCCCAGCATCACGCAGATCATGCAACCATTGCTTCATCTCTACTGTTCCATCTGGATTATTCCAAGCAATCAGGGTATTGTCCAAATCCACCAAAACAGCTTTGATTCCCTGTTTTTGCAGGCTTTGAACTGTCAGATCATAAACTGCTTCCACGGCAAAATCTGGCATATAATTTTCAATCGCCATTCTGTCTCCTTCTCTTTTATTTTCTAGTAATTTTTCTTCAGCCATTGAGATAAGGCTGCCCATAAAAATCAAACTTGCTATTAAGATATAAATCCAAGCATTGGGCTCTTCTGTAAATGGCAGAGGGACATTCATTCCGAAAAATCCTGTAATGACTGCAAGAATGGCTAGCAAAACTGAGATAATGGTCAAGGTTGTCAAACTATCATTCAGGTTATTGTTTAGGATGTTGTTGTAAGAAGCGGAGAGTTGTTGCAAGACTTGAGAAATCAAATCTGTCATGGACACCAACTGATGAGCTTCAATCATAGCATCATCAAACTGCTCTCTTTCCACTTCGTTAAAGTTCCGATAAAGCGCGTGTCCTTGGATATGTTCCAAGAGGAGGCGATTTTGTTTAGCCGCAGCTGTCAAGTAAACCATACCAGTTTCCAAGTCAGAGAGGGCAAAGAGATTTTTTTTAGTGGTTGTTTGACGCAACAAGGCACTGATTTCATCCTTGCTCTTTATCCATCTGTTCAATGACAGGATAATAAGCATTGCTGATAAGCTCTAAACCGGCAAATAGAAACTTGTAGATTGAAATGATTTCATGACTTTCTAGATAGCCTAACATCTGATCAATGACATAAGCATTCTTATGATTGCTGATGGTAATCATTCGTTGCTTTTCCACGATAAAGGTCATGGGAATGGCTTCATAGTATTCCTTGTCCCTTTCTAAGTCAAGAACGTTGTAGATAAAGGTCACTGTCCCGATTTTCACGGTTATAATCCATGTGGGCTCGTTCGTTTCTATCCAGCGCATACTCGATGGTTTCTTTATCCAATCCATAGATTTCAGATAAATCTTCAAGATTTTTGATGATTTCCACATCTAGATTAATCCAGGTGCAACCATTCCCTAACTGCTTATCTAAAAACATCGTTTCTCCTTTACCAAACTCTTTCTATTGTACCATAAATCAAGTAAAATTTCAGTTCTCTTCTTTTCTTGAAAAATTGCTAACCACAGTAATATTGCGGTTAGGAACAAAGTGAAGGGCTTGGTCGTCACTTCTCAGTTGAGTCGTCCGAATTCCAACACTGACAACTTTACCTGATACGGTAATAGGCCCATTGGTCAAAATAACTTCATCTCCTACATCCAACTGACGTTCAAAGAGAATAAAGAAGCCGTTGATGACGTCTGATAGAAAACCTTGTGCCCCCATACCGATAGCCACCCCAGCAATTCCTGCACCTGCAAGCAAGCTAGAAACAGGTAACCCTAAGATAGACAAGATACAGTAAATCAAGAAGAAATAAAGGATATAGTTAAAAATATTTTCAAGCAAACGAGAAATAGTCTTTTGTCTACCTGCATCTCGATTTGAAAACTTAAGTGACGGTTTAACAATCTTTCCTACAGCAACATGGAGGAACTTTTTTTAGCTAAATAAAAGACAAGAATGAGAAGCAAAAGAGAAATCACCTTAGTCAAGAGATTCTCTAAAAACAGTTGTTAGATCTAATTTATCCAGATAACGTTGAAAAAATTCTTGCATATAAAACTCCTTTTCTATCCATTATACCATAAATCCTTCCCAGCCATCCTTTTCATAAATATTCATTTATTCTAATAAAATCTATAAGACACTTGCTTTTTCAAGTATATTTATACTATAATCATAAACAATACACAAAAAGGAGACATTTATGAAAAAGAATTATTCGTGCTTGGAACAAAACAAATCTGATCAAACGGATCGGAATCGGAATGACCTTGGGAGCAATTCTAGGTCTACTCGTTCCTAATCTAACTGGCATCGGTTTATTGGGAGATTTATTTGTAGGAGGACTAAAGGCCATCGCCCCTATCCTGGTTTTTGCTTTAGTCGCTAACGCCCTTTCCCAACACCAGAAAGGTCAAGATAGCAATATGAAAAAAGTCATTTTCCTCTATTTGCTGGGGACTTTTGCTGCGGCTCTTGTAGCAGTTTTGGCTAGTTTTCTCTTCCCTGTTCAGATGGTCTTGAGTAGCGCTAGCACAGAAGTTACTCCTCCAGACGGTATCGGACAAGTGCTCAGCAATCTTCTGCTAAAAATAGTAGATAATCCTGTCAACGCCATCATCGAAGCTAACTATATCGGAATTTTATCTTGGGCTATCGTCTTTGGAGTTGCCATGCGTGAAGCTAGTAAAAATAGCAAGGAGCTACTCAAAACAATGGCCAGTGTGACTTCAAAAATCGTCGAATGGATCATTAATCTGGCGCCCTTTGGTATCCTGGGCTTGGTCTTCAAAACCATCTCTGACCAAGGTATCGCTAGTCTAGCAAACTACGGGAATCCTACTCGGACTTTTTGATTGCTACTATGGTTTTTCGTTGCCCTAGTGATCAATCCTCTGATTGCTTTTTCTCTTTATCAAGAAAAAAATCCATATCCACTTGTTTGGAAATGTTTGCGTATCAGCGGCGTTACAGCCTTTTTTTCACTCGAAGTTCCGCTGCTAATATCCCTGTTAATATGAAACTCTGTGAGGATCTAGGGTCTTAATCCAGATACCTATTCTGTCTCTATCCCACTTGGATCAACTATCAATATGGCTGGAGCTGCTGTTACCATCAACATCTTAACCCTAGCAGCTGTCAATACTCTTGGAATCTCAGTTGATTTTGCAACAGCCTTTGTACTCAGTATCGTTGCAGCCATCTCTGCCTGCGGTGCTTCAGGAATTGCTGGAGGTTCTCTCCTACTTATCCCAGTTGCTTGCAGTCTCTTTGGGATTACCAATGATATCGCTATGCAGGTTGTGGGTGTCGGTTTGTCATCGGTGTTATCCAAGACTCTTGCGAAACAGCCCTCAACTCCTCAACAGATGTCCTCTTTACAGCAGTAGCTGAATTTTCCTCTGCTCGCAATAAATAATCAAGGCAAGCCTATTTAGGGCTTGTTTTGTCTGGTTTCTATCATTCATTTTAGGAAATGTCTCATGTCTATCACCCAACGTACTTTTAAACTCGTTCTGGCAACCTGTTTGGCCTGTGTTCTAGCCTACTTTCTAGATTTATCCTCAGCAGTGTCCGCTGGTATCATTGCTCTATTGAGCTTATCGGATACCCGTCGAAGCACCATTAAGCTAGCTCGTAATCGTTTATTTTCAACTCTTCTTGCTCTTTTCATTGGTGTCCTTTCCTTTCACCTGACTGGCTACCATATTTGGAGTTTTGGTCTCTATCTGGCCCTCTATGTTCCTCTTGCCTACAAATTCGGCTGGGAAATTGGGATTACCCCTAGTAGTGTCTTGGTCAGTCATCTCTTGGTTCAAGAGTCTATATCACCAGATCTGCTTGTGAATGAGCTCCTCCTATTTCTTATTGGTACGGGATTTGCCTTGACTGTCAACCTCTACATGCCTTCTCGACAAGAAGAAATCCATCTCTATCATCTCAAGGTGGAAGAAAAACTAAAACACATCCTGCAACGTTTTGAATATTATCTTGGAAAGGGCGATGGTCGCAACCGTGCTCAACTCGTTGAAGAACTGGACCAGCTTCTTGAAGAAGCTCTCAAACTGGTCTATCTTGATCACTCTGACCACCTCTTCCACCAGACCGACTATCATATCCACTATTTTGAAATGAGACAGAGACAGAGTCGCATTCTTCGCAATATGGCCCAGCAAATCAACACCTGTAATCTAGCCGCAAGCGAAAGCCTAATCCTTTCCCAGCTATTCGCTAAAATTGCAGATCAACTCAGCCAGACCAATCCTGCCAACGATTTATTAAATGATATTGAAAGCTACCTGCAGGTATTTCGAAATCGCAATCTCCCTAAAACAAGGGAAGAATTTGAAACGCGCGCAACCTTGCTCCAACTCCTACGCGAATTGGAAAACTTTATCCAACTGAAAGTTGATTTCTATCAACGCTATTCTGAAGAAAAAAGCAATCTATCATCATAAACAAAACACCTTTTAAACTGCGAGAACTTGCAATTCAAAAGGTGTTTTTCTGTCTCGAACCTAGCTAACTAGTAAATCATGCTTACAGAATATCAAAATTGGCATGAACTCCTATGAAAGTTTAAAAGATAGACTGATCTTTGCTCTTAAGCAGAATAGATAGAATTTCTAAACTCATTTGATTCTTTGAGGTAGGCTTTATATATAGCTTTTTTCAACTTCTGAACAGGAGTTTCAATGAAACGGTATTGTTTTTGGCTGATATTTCCTGCTTTAATCTGAGTAAGTTCTTCTTTTACCGCTTCTTCCATCAATTGCTTCATTCGTTCAGGACTTGAAATCACTTCTTGCTTACCTTTATAGTCAATGGTAATCGGTTTTAACTTACTGATATTCGCGATCCGTTCATCCATTTGTTCCTTCTTGAATTGGGCATAGGTCTTACCAGCTAAGATCTTTTCAAAGATGTATTGGTCTGACAAGGGACGATTCTCTTTTTCAGCATCTTGCTTGTACTGATTAGAGACATAAGGAACGAAACCTTCGTAATAGCCAAGACCTGCCATGAGTTCAAAGGCTTGTTTTCTAAAGCTGATATCGCCACTCATCCCCTTGTCATTTTCGTTGACGCCATAAATCGTATCAAACATATCAACGGTATAATAGCCATTGGCATCTACTTTTCCTGTAGCCGTGAATCCCTTGATAATATAGCGATTTACTACGATGTGGTTGTCAATCAAACTATGAACATCACCTAGCTTGCTAGCATCTGCCTCGGTTAAAGCCTTGATTTCCTCGCTCTGGTGGCTTGGTTTGACAGATGGATTTGGATAAGAAACAGGTGTTCTTGAACCACTTGTCGCACTTGGTAAGAGTTGCTTGAAGTAGACTGCCTTATCCGCAGCTGACAATCCTCGACTTGCCTCAGCTTCTAGATAATCTAAAGTATAGAGGACATCGAAACTACCGTGCATATATTCTTTCAAATCTGTGGCTGATTTAAAGCGCTCTGGCGTCTTGTTGTAGAAGCTGTCTTTGTCACTCTCGTCATAAACAAAGTTCAAGTTAAAGTAGCTATCTGTTTCTGGAGTGTAGGAGTTTTCAAAGATTCCACGTGCATAGAATTCTGCCCCTGTACCATCTCGTCGACCATAATTATTAAAGAGGACTGTGCGATCCAACAAGTGAGTCATTTCATGAGAATAGGTCGCTGACCCTCGATCATCCAAGACCCTATCAATAAAGTAACGCACACCAGCACCATTTGCCTCAGCACCAACTGATTGGGACGGAGAATACATGCCTAACGGAGACATGAAGTTCTTGACTCCCTTATCCGCCTCTGAACCAAACTCCTTAGACCATGTTTCCTTGATGCCTGCATTTTGCTTGCTAGTATACTTTTTCATAGTATCCACAATCAAACGGTTGGTTACTAGTTTTGATTGATTATCTTTTTTAGTGATTCTATAAAGCGTATCAACATAAGCAGCCTGACGCTCAGCTGTCAATTCAACCAGAGCCTTCACTTTTTCCAATTCAGTCTTATATTGAGCAGGATTGCTTTGAGCCAGTGAGCTATCCATATAAGTTCCGATATTCCCGTAAGAAACGGTTGCCATATTTGTAATGGCATAGATGCTTGGTTCCTTGATATTCACTAGGCCTAGAAGGGTTGACATGTTATATTGTTTGCGATTATCAATCTGTTGAGGTTCTGCCCCATACTTGGCAGGATCAGAGGTCAACTTCGTGTATAGACTGACATTTTCATCTGTTTTTTCTTTAGATTTCTTCTCAACAACGATGGCTTTTGTAGCATCCTTCAACCAAGTATCGCCATCCATATTTGTAAAGGTAGTTCGGTTATAGTCAAGAAAGTCTAATAGGGTTGACTTATCGGTTACCTTTCCAAAGTATTTTTCAAATGTTCGTGGACTATTGACCAGCTTCATCTCATCATAGCTCATTGAACCCAGAGATGTTAGCCATTCTAGTGATGTCACCTTCTTGCCAAAGGAGCTTGGATTGTAGGCAAGAATATCACGGATGTTGGTCTTGCCAAAGTCAATATTATAGAAAACGATTGATATAGGTTAAACCTAGGAGAATTTTTTCCTTATTAGCTTCTAAATCTGCCTGAACCTTAGCTCTGCTTTCCGCTGTGTTTTCGAGCACACTCAAGGTATGGGCTACAACTTTTTTAAGGTCTGTATCTAGGGTCTTTTTCGTTTCTTCAAGCGCGTCTTTAATAGATAATCTCTCTAGATATTCTTTGCGAAGGACTTCTTTAACCTCATCATCTGTAATAGTAGGATTTGTCTTTTTGAGTTCAATCTTCTTACTAATCACATCTCGACCCAGAATATTTGGTCTGAGAGCATTTGTCACGTAAGGATTGGAAAGCAAATCTACAGCCTTCATTCCTTGGCTAGCAGGTCGTACATCGATAGCATTTTCTAACTCCGTATTCACTGGAAGAAGATGTGGTTTGTTTTCTTTGGTTCCCACCAAGATGATCTTTTGGCTTCATTGCTTTTGTCACCGTACTTGTTTCCGTGTGTGATAGCATTTCACCTGTTTGAGAATTTACTTCATAGACTCTGGTAGTGGTGGTCTCGCCAGGCTCGCCCTGGCTTTCTACTTTTTCAAGATCCTTATCAAGTCTTGGATCCTGACGGCGTTCCTCCTTGATTGGAATTGGGGTCACAATAGTTTGGACATTTCCGACCTTCACTACCTTATCAATCGGAGCTGTTACTTCTTTTTGGTGATCTCTTTCTGTAACCTGACCTGTCTGAGCATCTACTTGGTAGGTGATAGTCGTTTTTTCACTTCCTTCCTTACCTGAAACAACAACTTTTTCTGTTTGATAAAGAAGTGTCGGGTCCGCTTCATATATCGTATTATTTGCGATAACCTTTGTTTCTACACTTGGTTTGGTCCCAACTAGAACAACCTCATCTACCTTTTTCCACCAGAGTTTTTGATGTACTAGCCTCTGTAATTTGTCCACTTGTTTGATCTCTTGTATATCGGGTAGTGGTTTCTACTTGTCCATTGACCCCATGTGTTTTCGTTTTTCTAGAACCGACTTCTTGGCTGTCATCTGCTTGATAGATTGTTTTATATGGGATTGTTTGGGTTTCAACTTTTGGTTGTGGTAAAGGCAGAGGCTCTTTTTTAGTCCCTACAGGATGATTTCTGAAACCAGGGGCTCTTGTTATTTCATTAGAAACCAGTTTGCGACTTTCCTTGCCGTTAGAGTGTCATCACCTCGGTTAAGATGGTACGTTCACCATCGACTCCAGCTTGAACAAGTCTAACTTGGTCGTCAGATAAAGTTGGATCTTCCTTTCGAATAGTCTCATAAGGAACTGACTCTCTTGTTACTTCCAATTCTGGTTTTTCTTCAACAAGACTTGGTGCACCTTCACTTGGGATTGAGGTGGACTCTACCTTAGTGCCTACTGCAATGATTTCTGATACAGGGGCAGTGGTGACTTCATTAGAGACCTGCTTGCGATTTTCCTTGCCATCCACAGTCGTCACTTCCTTTAAGATAGTACGCTCACCTGCTACTCCTGCTTGAATGACACGGGTTTGACCCTTGAGCAAGTCCGGATCGTCCTGATGAATAGTATCATAGGCAACGGCTTCTGTCGTAACCTCAAGTTCTGGCTTCACCTCTTCTACAGCTTGGAGTACCTTCGCTTGGAATTGAGGTGGATTCTACCTTAGTGCCTACTGCTATGATTTCGGAAACTGGCTCTAAAGTTACAGTATTGGATTTGACCTGGCGGTCTTCCTTACCATCTACAGTCGTCACTTCCGTTAAGATAGTGCGCTCACCTGCGACGCCTGCTCGGATAAGGCGAGTTTGACCCTTAAGTAGGTCTGGATCATCCTGATAAACAGTATCATAGGCAACGGCTTCTGTCGTAACCTCAAGTTCTGGCTTCACCTCTACCAAGCTTGGAGTTCCTTCACTTGGAGTTGAGGTGGACTCTACCTTAGTGCCTACTGCGATGATTTCGGAAACTGGCTCCAAGGTTACAGTATTGGATTTGACTTGGCGGTCTTCCTTGCCATCCACAGTCGTCACTTCCGTTAAAATAGTACGCTCACCCGCAACCCCTGCTCGGATAAGGCGGGTTTCACCCTTAAGCAAGTCCGAATCATCCTGATGAATAGTATCATAAGCAATGGCTTCTGTCGTAACTTCAAGCTCTGGTTTCTCTTGGACCAAGCTCGGAGTACCTTCACTTGGAGTTGAGGTGGACTCTACCTTAGTGCCTACTGCTATGATTTCAGAAACTGGTTCTAAGGTTACAGTGTTGGATTTGACTTGGCGGTCTTCCTTGCCATCTACAGTCGTCACTTCCGTTAAAATAGTGCGCTCGCCTACAACCCCTGCTCGGATAAGGCGGGTTTGACCCTTGAACAAGTCCGGATCGTCCTGATGAATAGTATCATAGGCAACGGCTTCTGTCGTGACCTCTAGCTCTGGTTTCACCTCGACCAAGCTTGGTGCTCCCTCACTTGGGATTGAGGTGGATTCTACCTTAGTGCCTACTGCTATGATTTCGGTAACTGGTTCTAAGGTTACAGTGTTGGATTTGACTTGACGGACCTCCTTACCATCTACAGTCGTCACTTCCGTTAAGATAGTGCGCTCACCTGCTACGCCTGCTCGAATAAGGCGAGTTTCACCCTTAAGCAAGTCTGGATCGTCCTGATGAATAGTATCGTAAGCAACCGCTTCTGTCGTGACCTCTAGCTCTGGTTTCACCTCGACCAAGCTTGGAGCACCTTCACTTGGAATTGAAGTGGATTCTACCTTAGTGCCTACTGCTATGATTTCGGAAATTGGCTCCAAAGTCACAGTATTGGATTTGACTTGGCGGTCTTCCTTGCCATCCACAGTCGTCACTTCCGTTAAGATAGTGCGCTCACCTGCTACGCCTGCTCGAATGACACGGGTTTGACCCTTAAGCAAGTCTGGATCGTCCTGATAAATAGTATCATAAGCAAGAGCCTCTGTTGTAACCTCAAGTTCTGGCTTCACCTCTACCAAGCTTGGAGTACCTTCGCTTGGAATTGGGGTGGATTCTACCTTATCTGCTTGTGGAGAATTAGGTTTTGTATTTTCATTTCTAGAAACTTCTCCATTTCCCCTTACAAAATAATAGCCTGTAAATTCATAACCCTCAATCTTTTCTGGACTAGGCAAAAATTCTCCTGCAACTGTTTTGACAAGAGCTGGACGAAGCTCTACTAAGTTCTCCAAGGCAGAAACTGATAGAGCAGTCCCACCTACAGCCAAAACTGTCACTAGAAAGAGAGCTCCCTTTCGCTTTTTAATGAGAGTGAGCGAAACTAACAAGATTCCTGTACCTAGCACAGGCAGGATGGCATTTGAAAACAAGCCAGTATCAGGTAACTTCGCCGCAGATTTACGGTAGACGAAGTAATAATCCTTACCTTCCTCCACTTGGATAGCATTCTCTTCAAACCAACGTAGTTCAGCCTTCAAAGATTCAGGTAAAGATCTTTATCTTCCACATAGTGTGACACTAGCTGAGGGAATCCTTTCCTCTGCAACCACAGCATTTTCCACTTGTGCCCACAAAAAAATAAACTCGTTCCCAATAAGACGGAACAAGTTCCTACTGCATACTTCCTCAAAGAAAAGCGTTGTTTTTGCTTTAAACATGATGTTCTTTCATGACAAACTCCAATTTCGTATCTATTCCTTCTCACAGTATATCAAAAAAATAGTAAACGCCTACAAAAGATTTGAATAATAAAATTACCATATTTAGCTTCTTTATCCAGTTTTTAAAGAAAATCCATCCTTATTCTTTGCAAAGATTCGAAGTTCGAGCTTTGATTTCTCAAATGTTCTTTCCAATATCCTGCCACTGAAGGAAAAATCTATTGAATAGATCGATTAGACTGTTTCAAAAAGTCATTAAAAAAAGTCAAAAATTTCTTTGATTACAGAGTAAAAAAACCACAAGTGAAAATCAGTTTTTCTGACTTCACTTGTGGTATGTTTTATAAATATCTTTACTGAATTCTAGTAAAACTCCAAAGCCATTTAGCCTATCTCTTTTTCACCGACATTAAGGATATGTCTCGCAAACTAAAGTAAGTAAGAGCAAGCATAGCTACTGTGATAAAGAATTCTGTTGGCAGTTGGAAAGATTTGTAGGATTGACAACATCAATAGAATCAATAGGGAAACAAAAAGCAAAATACTAGAATAACAATGTTGACTGTTCCCTTGATACTTTGAGGTGTCGCAAATACATAGAGTAAGAGTAATAAAATACCTATGATTAAATAGACCATTTTCTGCTCTTTCTAGCTTTTATTCAGCTGACTTTTTCTTTTTGTTTGCTTTCTCACGCTCTGCCTTGTTAAGGATTTGTTTACGCAAACGAATAGATTCAGGCGTTACTTCCATGTACTCATCGTCGTTCAAGAACTCAAGTGATTCTTCAAGAGTCAAGATACGAGGAGTCTTGATAACCGCTGTTTGGTCCTTAGTAGCTGAACGAACGTTGGTCATTTGTTTCGCTTTCGTGATGTTAACTGTCAAGTCATTTTCACGAGAGTTTTCACCGATGATCATTCCTTCGTAAACCTCAGTACCTGGGTTGACAAAGATAGTACCACGTTCTTCGATAGACATGATTGAGTAAGTTGTTGCCTTACCAGCATCGATAGAAACAAGGGCACCACGGTGACGTCCACCAATTTCACCTGGAATCAATGGCAAGTATTGGTCGAAGGTATGGTTCATGATACCGTAACCACGAGTCATTGACAAGAACTCAGTTGAGTATCCAATCAAACCACGCGCTGGAACAAGGAAGACCAAACGAGTTTGACCATTACCAGTTGAAATCATATCCAACATTTCACCCTTACGTTCAGAAAGACTTTGGATAACAGATCCTTGGTATTCTTCTGGAGTGTCGATTTGAACACGTTCAAATGGCTCACATTTAACACCATCGATTTCTTTTACGATAACTTCTGGACGAGATACTTGAAGTTCATAGACCCTCACGACGCATTGTTTCGATAAGGATTGACAAGTGCAATTCTCCACGTCCTGAAACAGTCCATTTATCCGGTGAATCTGTTGACTCAACACGAAGTGAAACGTCTGTTTGCAACTCAGCTTGAAGGCGCTCTTCAACCTTACGAGAAGTGACCCATTTACCTTCACGACCAGCAAATGGTGAGTTGTTGACCAAGAAGGTCATTTGAAGAGTTGGCTCATCGATGTGAAGAACTGGCAAGAGCTTCAACTGCATCTGTTGGAGTAATGGTTTCACCGACAAAGATATCTTCCATACCTGATACGGCAATCAAATCACCAGCTTTGGCTTCTTGGATTTCACGACGTTCCAAACCAAAGAAACCAAAGAGTTTTGTAACACGGAAGTTCTTGGTTGTACCGTCCAATTTAGAAAGGGTAACTTGGTCCCCAACCTTTACACTACCACGGAAGACACGTCCGATACCGATACGGCCTACAAAGTCGTTGTAGTCAAGAAGTGACACTTGGAATTGAAGGGGCTCATCTGAGTTATCAATCGGAGCTGGGATGTGGTCAATAATGGTGTCAAAAATTGGCGCCATGGTCTTTTCTTGGTCTGCTGGATCATCTGATAATGAAGATGTTCCGTTGATCGCTGACGCATAAACTACTGGGAAGTCAAGCTGGTCATCATCTGCACCAAGCTCGATGAAAAGTTCCAAGACTTCATCAACTACTTCTGCTGGACGAGCTGATGGTTTATCGATTTTGTTAACGACAACGATCGGCACAAGGTCTTGTTCCAAGGCTTTTTTCAATACGAAACGAGTCTGTGGCATAGTTCCTTCGTAAGCATCTACGACCAAAACAACACCGTCAACCATTTTCATGATACGTTCAACTTCTCCACCGAAGTCCGCGTGTCCTGGTGTGTCCATGATGTTGATACGAGTTCCGTTGTAGGCAACTGCTGTATTTTTCGCAAGGATGGTGATTCCACGCTCTTTTCTCAATATCGTTTGAGTCCATTGCACGCTCTGCCAACTCTGTACGCGCGTCAAGAGTTTCAGATTGTTTCAACAATTCGTCAACGAGGGTAGTTTTACCGTGGTCGACGTGGGCGATAATCGCGATATTACGGATATCTTCTCTTAATTTTGTCATGATTTCCTCTATTGTATTCAAAAATTTATTTTCTAACTGAACGATTATACCACAATTTTAAGCAAATGACTTAACTCAAGCAAGTGTAAATGTTTTTCAAAAGAAAAATTTCATTCCTTCTCTTTTCTTTTCAAAAAAATCTGACTTGTGATAAGATAGGCTGGTATGCGTTTAGATAAATTATTAGCCCAGGAAAAAATCAGCCGTAAGGCCATGAAACAAGCTCTTTTGAAAAAAGAAATTTTAGTTGATGGACTCCCTGCTAGTTCCCTTGCACAGAATGTTGATACAGGGTTGCAAGAGCTGATTTTCAAAGATAGAAAAATCCAAGGATATGAACACACCTACCTCATGCTCCATAAGCCAAATGGAGTCGTGACTGCAAGCAAGGATAAGAAACTCCAAACGGTCATGGACCTCCTTCCTCAGCATCTCCAGTCAGAGCAACTCTACGCCATCGGTCGTCTGGATCGAGATACGACGGGGCTCCTTCTCTTAACGGATAATGGACCTCTAGGTTTTCAACTCCTCCATCCTCAATATCATGTCGATAAAACTTACCAAGTTGAGGTCAATGGGCCACTAACTCCGACCATATCCAAGAGTTTAAAGATGGGATTGTCTTTCTTGATGGAACTATCTGTAAACCCGCTCAACTTGAGATTTCATCTTCAAGCCCAAGCATCAGCAAAGCCACCATCACTATCTCGGAAGGAAAATTTCATCAGGTTAAAAAAATGTTCCTCTCTGTTGGTGTCAAGGTCACTGCTCTCAAAACGCATCCCATTTTGGACCCTTGGAGTCTTGATGACAATCTCCAAGAAGGTGACTATCGACATCTAAACTCACAAGAATTGGCAATCATTCGTGACTTTCTTAGAAAAAGTGGTTAAAAATGAGGTTGGGACAGAAAGATCCCGACCTCACTTTTTATGTACATCAAACTTTGACGCGAGTTGCTGATTGAACTTTTTGTTCGTCTTTTCAGACTCCAAAAAGCTCCTAATCATCCTCGCTGGGGCTGGGACTATGAAATCGAGACTTTGTCTATCGATTTCTGTCCCACCTCATTCTTATTTTTCAACTTTTACTTTCCCTGTCCAAGAATCCAATCCGTAAGACAGGATATAGATTTCTGAGAAACCTTGTTTTTCAAGAAAAGTGCTGCATTTGGTGACACGTTGCGCACGTTGGTTTTCATAGAGAAGGACAGGTTTATCCTTGCGAAGAGCTGCAAGACTTGTCTTCAATTGATTTGAAGGGAATATTACGAGCTCCGAGGATATGTTTTTCTGTGAAGTCAGCTGGATCACGCAAAGTCAATCAACTGACCTGTACGAATCAAAGACTCAAACTCTGCATTGTCTACAATTTTTCGCTGCACGACGAATACGAAGATAGTTATATCCCATCCATGCCAACATCGCTACTAATAAGTCCCCATAATACCCAAGTTACCATATTACCTAATCTCCATTTTTTTCTAAATAGTCTAATTCTAGTTTGTGCTCTCTGCGAAGAACAGCCTCGCTTCAAGATAATCCAGCTTGTCCATCAAGCCTGCATCATAGATTCGAGATAGCTCGATCTTCATCAGTTCAATGTCATAGAGACGTTTTCCCATATAGACAATGATACCAAACTGTTTGAGAAATTGTTGCACATCGTAGAGTGTTTTCATAGCTTTCATTTTAGCAAAATAATCAGAGTTTTTTTCAATAGTTCCCAATAGTTCGAGGGTAGGTTTCCTTTTTTTCACTACTTATCTGAATCTCTTTCACTACTATGACAAAGAAGAAAACCTAGAGTCATTCCAACGATATTTTGCAGGAGATTGTGAGATGATTTCTGGAATAGCTGCCCTCAACCATTTCATCCAAGCTGATGCCAAAGGCATATCCAGCTACCATGAGATAAAGTCGCCAAAGACTAATCTAGCCCACTGCCATTTTCCTTTAAAACCTGCAAAATAGCCTTGCAGACCATGGTTAAAGTAAGCTGAAAAAAATCATCCACTGAGGGTAACCTGAAATCAGGTCAATAAGAAATCCTGCTAAACCTCCAACAACAGCTCCTTCACGACTGCCAAAGTAAAAAGGCTGTGAAAAAGACTCCAACGTCCAAAAAGTGTTAGAAATCCAGTTGGTGTCGGGATTTTTACAATATAACCTAAATACGACTGAACTAGCTGCTAAGTATAGATACTAGGGCGATTTTACTTGTTTTTGGTTTGCTTCATACTGTCTTACTCCATATTGATCTGCTTGTGCAATGGCACGGTAAACAAAAGGCTTTGGAAGTTTCAATTGCTGGTAATAGCTCCTCTCCCTTGACTAACTGACTGGCAATACTCGATGCAAAGGTACATCCTGCACCAGCATTTTGTCCTTGAATGACTGGATTTCTCAAGAATAGTAAAATTCTCCCATCATAAAAAGACATCCACAGCCTTATCCTGACTGAGACGATTTCCACCCTTGATAATGACTGCTGGTGCACCCAAGTCATGTAATTTCTGAGCTGCAGCCTTCATATCATCCAGACTTTCAATCTTTTTGATCTGCAAGCAACTCTGCCTCAGGAAGATTAGGAGTAATCACAGATACATAAGGGAAAAAAAGCGAATCAACTCTTGACAGAGCTCGCTGACTGCAACATCATGCGTTTCCTTACAAACCAATACAGGGATCCAGAACGACTGGAACTCCTGATCGTTTCCTTGATGAAATTCAAAGGCTTTTCTCAGCAACACCAACAGTCGGCAAGAGACCAATCTTAATCCCTCCCAAAAGTCTACGCTCTTGAGACTATCCAACTGTTGTTGGAAAATAGTCTCATCTGTCGGGAAGACCTCAAAACCATTTTCTGTCAAAGCAGTCAAGCAAGTCATAGCTACAAAACCATGCAAACCATTCAAAGTATAGGTCGCAAGGTCAGCAGCCAATCCACCACCACTAAAAATATCATTTCCTGAAAGTGCTAAAATACGATTATTCTTCATAACGAATCTCCTTTAAATACAATCCATTAGGTGCTGCAGTTGGACCTGCCAACTGTCTGTCTTTTTTCTCCAAGATGAGGTCAATCTGTTCAATCGGCATACGGTTGTTACCAATTTTCAGCAAGGTTCCAACCATATTTCGAATCTGCTTATAGAGGAAACCATTGCCAGAGAAAGTAAAGGTCAAAAACTGCCCTGTTTCATCAACCCTAAGACTAGCTTCCGTGATCGTCCTAACCTTATCCTCTACACTAGTCCCTGATGCTGTAAAACCAGTAAAGTCATGTGTTCCCTCTAGTTTTTTTACAGCAAGCTGCATCCGCTCCACATCTAGTGGATAGGGATAATGAGTCGCATAATGACGACGCATAGGATTTTTAGGACGTCCTCTATCTACGATAAACTCGTAGGTCTTGCTATGCTTGGCATAACGGCAATGAAAATCATCAGCCACAATCTCAATCGAAATCACATCGATATCTTCAGGACTTTGGGTATCGAGAGCAAAGCGAAGTTTCTCCTCATCCATCTGATAGGGAAGATCAAAGTGGATGACCTGTCCTAAAAGCATGAACGCCACTGTCCGTTCGCCCAGCGCCATGAATGGTAATAGCTTGTCCTTTATTTAATTTGGTTAAAGTTTTTTCAATTTCCTCCTGAACACTACGCGCATGAGGTTGCCGCTGAAAACCAGCAAAAGCGTAGCCATCATAAGAAATTATAGCTTTATATCTAGTCATGTATCTATTTTATCAAGAAAATTTCTCTGCAACAAGTTTGAGAATTAAAAATTGTAAGGGGACAATTTCTAGTGTAATCTAGTTCTTACCTAGATTTTTCTCATTATGTATTTTACGTTCTGGAACTTCAATGGTTTGAACAATTTCAAATCCTTCTTTTTGGTAAAGATTCTGAGCTCTTTGATTTGACTCGTAGACATTTAGAGAAATAGTATCTATGTCTTCATTTTCAAAGGCAAAACTAACAAATTTCCTTAAAGCCTGGCTACCTAATCCCCTGCCCCTGTTTCTGGGGATTGATAAAAATCTCCCGATATGAAGATTCCTATCTTCTAGCCTGATTTTTCTGGATAATCCCTACAAACTCTTGTCCATCAAAAATGGAAAAAAATTCCCTTCCAAATCTTGCAAGACTTGAATTGTCAAGGGAAAAGAAATCTTTGGTCCCATCCATTGCTTCTGAAAAACTTTCTCCCAAAGCATTAGACCACTGACAAATGAGTTGGGCATTTTTCTAACTGAAGTCCTTTTTCAAAAGTGAATTTTTCATATTTGTCCTAAAACTTCTCCTATATCCAACTATTATACTCTTTCTCTTATTTTTCCGAATAAATAAGTATGATTCATCTTTTATTTTTTTCTTGTTGGAGCGATTCTTGCTTCCTTTCTAGGTCTTAGTCATTGATCGCTTTCCTGAGCAATCCATTGTCTTTCCTGCTAGTCACTGTGATTCTTGTCAGACTCGCTTGAGATCACTAGATTTGATTCCGATTATTTCTCAAGTAATTGGGCGCTTTCGCTGTCGCTATTGCAAGGTACGATATCCATTTCTGGTATGCTTTCTTTGAGTTGTCTTTGGGACTGCTCTTTCTAGCTGAGGCTGTGGGATTTTTAACTTTGGGGCAAGTCATCTTGATAACTGCCGGCTTAACTTTGGGCATCTACGACTTTCGTCATCAGGAATATCCCTTGCTCGTCTGGCTGATTTTTCACTTATTACTCATGGTTTGCTGTGGTTGGAATCTAGTTATGATTTTCTTTCTTATCTTGGGAATCATTGGCTCACTTTATCGATATCCGCATAGGTGCAGGTGATTTTCTCTTTCTGGCCTCTTGTGCACTTATTTTTAGCCTAACTGAAATGCTGATTTTAATTCAATTTGCCTCCACGACCGGTATCCTAGCCTTTCTCCTACTAAAGAAAAAGGAAAGACTTCCTTTTGTGCCCTTCCTCTTGCTTGCTGCTTGTATGATTATTTTTGGTAAGCTACTGCTTGTCTGATAAAGTCAGCGATTTCTGCTACTTGTCCTTCATGTAGAGCCTTAACAATCTTGGATCCGACGATAACGCCGTCTGATACAGCATTGAAGCGTTCGACATCAGCCTGTGTGGATACACCAAAACCTGTCAAGACTGGGATATCGGCCACTTGATGCAATTGAGCTAAGTGCTTGTCCAAGTCATCTCGGTAATTACCTGCTTTCCCTGTCACTCCGTTAATGGCAACAGCATAAACAAACCCTCAGCTCCCTCAATGAGTTCCTTTTGACGCTCCATTCCTGTCGTCAAGCTGACAAGTGGAATCAAAGAAATATCTGTACCTGCCAAAAAGGGCTCTACAAAGTTAGCATGTTCATGAGGTAGGTCTGGAATAATCAAACCTTTAACCGCTGTATCAGAAAGGTCTTTGACAAATTTCTCAATACCGTACTGAAAAAGGGGGTTAAAGTAGGTCATGATAACAAGTGGAACTTCTGTTTCAATGGTTTTCAAGGTTTCAACCAAAGCCTGGGTAGAGGTTCCGCGAGCTAGACTACGCAAACCAGCTTCTTCGATAACAGGACCGTCTGCAACAGGGTCTGAAAAGGGAACTCCCACTTCAATAGCAGACACACCAAAATTTTCTAAAAAGTGAATTGTTTCAGCGAGACCATCTAATCCTTTTTCATGGTCTCCAGCCATGATATAGGGAACAAAAATTCCTTTTCCAGTCGCTTTTATAGCGTTCAATTTTTCTGTTAAAGTCTTAGACATGATCTTCTCCCTTCTTTGCTGCGTCTGCTTCCAAGCGGTCTTTAACTTGAACCACATCCTTGTCTCCACGACCTGATAGACAGACAATCATCGACTTGTCTGGTCCAAGTTCTTTGGCTAATTTCACCGCAAAGGCGATGGCATGGCTAGATTCCAAAGCTGGGATAATTCCTTCTACACGAGACAAGAGTTGGAATCCTTCCAAGGCTTCCTCGTCTGTCACTGGTACATAGGTCGCACGCTTGATATCATGGTAATGAGAATGTTCTGGACCGATACCAGGATAGTCCAAACCTGCTGAGATTGAGAAAGCTTCTAGGATTTGACCATGAGCATCTTGGAGCACATCCATGAGAGAGCCGTGAAGAACACCTGGACGACCCTTGGTCAAGGTAGCTGCGTGGTGCTCTGTATCCACACCGAGTCCTGCTGCTTCAGCACCATACATAGCTACTGTCTCATCTTCCACAAATGGATGGAAGAGCCCGATGGCATTCGAACCACCACCAACACAGGCTACTAGGGCATCTGGTAAATCTCGACCTGTCAAATCACGGTACTGTTGCTTGGCTTCTCGACCGATAACACTTTGGAAGTCTCGAACAATTTCTGGGAAAGGATGGGGCCCTAAGGCTGAACCTAGGATATAGTGGGTATCATCGATATTTGCCACCCATGAACGAAGGGCTGCATTGACCGCATCCTTGAGCACGCGCGAACCGTCTGTCACTGCCTCAACCTTGGCTCCCAAAAGCTCCATGCGGAAGACATTGAGAGCTTGGCGCTTGACATCTTCCTCACCCATATAGATAGTACATTCCATGTTGAAAAGGGCTGCAGCTGTTGCAGTTGCTACACCGTGCTGACCGGCACCTGTTTCAGCAATAATTTTCTTTTTGCCCATGCGTTTAGCGAGAAGAACTTGTCCCAAGGCATTGTTAATCTTGTGTGCACCTGTATGGTTGAGGTCTTCACGTTTGAGGTAAATCTTGGCTCCGCCGATATGCTGGGTCAAGTTTTTTGCGTAGTAAAGAGGTGTTTCACGACCTACATATTGGCGCAAAAGTTGGTTTAACTCTTCTTGGAAACTTGGATCCGCCTGACTTTCACGATAAGCTTCTTCCAACTCCAATACTGCTGTCATCAATGTTTCTGGAACAAAACGTCCACCGAATTTCCCGTAAAATCCATCTTTATTTGGTTCTTGATATGCCATGTTTTACCCTCTCTATAAATCTTCTAATCTTTTCATGATCTTTTTGTCCGTTTGATTCTACTCCACTTGATACATCTAATGCATAGGGAGTAAAGTGTTGAATTGCTTCTTCTACATTATCCTCATTGAGCCCGCCTGCGATGAAGAAAGGCTGGGCTAGTTCTGTCGTATCCAGTTGCCCCCAGTCAAAGGTTTGACCACTTCCTGCCACAGGTGCATCAAAGAGGAGATAATCTGCCTGAGAATTGGGTACATGGCCATCCCCATCCACTTGAACAGCCTGAATGCTGGCACAAGGCAAATCCTCAAACAAATCATCCGCCACCTGACCATGAAATTTGAACCAAGTCCAAAACCAATCTTTTTCAATCGCTTCTAGTAGTTCTTCCCGACTTGGTGAAACAAATACCCTCAACTTTTTACATTTGCAGGAATAATCTCAGCCAGCTCTGCTGCTTGTTCCAAGGTCACCTGTCTTTTGCTAGGAGCAAAGACAAAACCGATGTAGTCTGCTCCAGCTGACACAGCTACCTCTACCGCTCCTTTGGTCGATAGTCCACAAATCTTAACCTTTGTCAATCTGCAACTCCTTGATTCTCTGGGCTACATCTTCTGCTTGCATGAGAGCTGTTCCTACCAAAATTCCGTTAAAGTATGGTGCTACTCGTTTTGCATCCGCTTCTGTAAAAATAGCAGATTCAGAAATGTAGAAGCAATCATCCTTAAAGTGTTTGGCCAAGTCTACACTGGTCTGTAAGTCAACTTCAAAGGTTGTCAAATTGCGATTGTTGACACCGATAATTTGAGCTCCAAGTCTGTGGGCAACTTCCAGCTCTGCTAGATTATGAGTTTCCACCAAAACTTCTAGACCTAGCTCTGTCGCATAGTCATACAGTTCCTTGAGTCGTTCTTTCAGATAAAGCCGCTACGATGAGCAAGATAACTGTCGCACCTGCATTGCGAGCACGGATGATTTGCTTTTTCATCGATAATAAAATCCTTGTTTAAAATCGGAATCTGTACTTGACTGGAAATCTCACGAAGATAATCCAAATGACCCTTGAAGAAAACTTCATCTGTCAGAACAGAAATCATAACAGCGCCGTTAGCCTCGTAAGTCTTGGCCTGTTGAACAATATCCACATCCAGATTGATATCACCCATACTTGGACTAGCCTTCTTGACCTCTGCAATGATTTGCAAACGGTCCTGATGGTTTTTCAAATATTCAGCCAAAGCGATAGCTTTCTCGCAAGGGCTGAAGTTCCTCTCGTTCCATCTTTTTCAACTTCACGCGCCTTTTGCTCTAGGATACGTGACAAAAATTCCTGACTCATCTTTGGTACTCCTGTAATAGTCTAAGTTTTTCAAGAGCCTTACCACTGGCAATCACTTGACGTGCCAATTCAACTCCGTCCTTGATACTGTCTGCTTTACCATTGGCGTAGAATCCTAGACCCTGCATTTAAGACTGTTGTTTCAAGAATGGACTTGGTCTCGTTATTAAGAACGCTGACAAGGATGGCTGCATTCTCATGGGCATTACCACCACGAATGTCCTCAATAGCAATGCGTTCCATTCCCAAATCTTCAGGAGTAAAGGTTGACAAAGTGATTTCTCCATTTTCAAGAAGGGCAATGCTGGTAGTTCCATTCAAACCAGCTTCATCCAATCCTTCTGGACCAGCTACTACGATAGCACGTTTGCGACCCATGTTTTTCAAAACCTGAGCAGTACTTTCCAGAAGTTCAGGACGACTGATTCCTAGAAGCTGTGTTTCCAAGACCATTGGGTGAATGAGTGGACCTGTCAAATTCATGATGGTTGGAATTCCCAACTCCAAGCGTGCTGGCATAATGTATTTCATGGCTGGGTGCATGTTTTTGGCAAAGAGAAAGACGATTCCTGTTTGATCAAATACCTTACCTAATTGTGCTGGCTTGAGGTCAATATTGATTCCCAAAGCTTGCAAGACATCTGCTGAACCAGATTTAGAAGAAATAGAGCGATTTCCATGTTTAGCCATGTGGATGCCACCACCTGCCAAGACAAAGGCTGCAGTTGTAGAAATGTTGAAGCTAAATGACTTATCTCCACCTGTACCACAGTTATCCATAGCATCTTGAATATTTGTTGGAATGTGTTGAGCATGTCCTCTCATAACTTGAGCGAGGGCTGTTCTTTCTTCAGGTGTTTCTCCCTTCATCTTAAGGGCTAAAAGTAGTGAAGCGATTTGTGCTTCTGTCACTCGCCCTGTAACGATGCGTTCGATCACATCTGTCATTTTCAACACTTGATAAATCTTCAAAAGTTCGCTAATTTTTCAATAATTTCTTTCATTTTTGTGTTCCTCACTTTACAACTTTCTCGATAAAATTCTGAATAGAAGATAGGCCATCTGGCGTTCCAATACTTTCTGGATGATACTGCAAATCCATAAATCGGCAAGGTTTTTGTGTTGAATACCCATAATAGCTTGGTCATCTGTCGAACGAGCTGTCACTTCAAAACTCTTCTGGCATCTCTTCAATTAAAAATACTGTGGTAACGCATGACTGGACGATTGTCCTCAATTCCTTGATAGAGAACTGATGGAGTCTCAAATCGAATATGACTTTGCTTCCGTGCATAACTTTAGGAGCCAAGCCCAACTTACCACCAAAGACTTCTGCGATGGCTTGGTGCTCCCAAACAAATCCCTAGAAATAGGTTTCTACCTGCAAAATCACGAATCATTTCTTCCATTTTCCCAGCATCAGCTGGCCAACCTGGGCAGGAGAAAAGACTAATCCATCTGCCTTTGTAGCTTCTTCATAAAGGTTTGGGTCATCATTTCTCAAAACCTGAACTTCTGCGAAATTCCCGATATATTGAGCCAGGTTATAGGTAAATGAATCATAATTGTCAATCAATAAAATCATGGTCTTAGTTCTCCCATTCTAGTCATAGATTTAGCTTTGTTAATGGTTTCTTGGTATTCGTTCTGAGCGATGGAATCATAAACAATTCCTGCACCAGCCTGTACGTAGGCTGTTTTATTTTTAAGAATCATGGTTCGGATAGCAATGGCAAAATCCATGTCTCCAGTTGCTGATAAGTAACCGATAGCTCCTGCATACACGCCTCGCTTCTCTGTTTCTAGTTCATAGATGCGGTTCATGGCCCGAATCTTTGGTGCTCCCAGATACTGTTCCTGCCGGCAGAGTCGCTTTTAAGGCATCCATGGCAGTCAGTTCTGGTAATAAACGTCCTTTAACCACGCTGGTCAAATGCATGACATATCGGAAAAGTTCGACTTCCATATACTTGGTTACTTGGACACTTGCTGTTTCAGCAATTCTACCGATATCATTTCGTCCCAAGTCCACCAACATTCGGTGTTCTGCCGTTTCCTTTTCATCAGAAAGTAGATCACTTGCAAGTGCTGCATCTTCCTCGTCATTGGCACCTCTAGGTCGCGTACCTGCAATTGGATTGGTTGTCACGATGCCATTTTTGACGGAAACCAAGCTCTCAGGACTGGCACCGATAATTTGATAATCTCCAAAATCATAAAAGTAGAGGTAATTTGATGGATTGGTCACTCGGAGATTTCTGTAGAAGTCAAAAGGATTTCCAGTTACCTCTGCGGAGAAAGCGCTGACTAAGCACACATTGGAACATATCTCCATTGCGAATCAAGTCACGAGCTGTTTCTACCATTTCTTCAAAACTTTCTGAGGTGCAATATGTGGTCTAAACTGAAGTGGAGAAACGTCCAAATCTTCAAATTCATTTGGACAGGATTTTCAACTCTTCTAAAACCTGATCTAAAAGCCACTTCTAGTTCTTCATTACTACGTTCACTGTAGAAAGCATCCTCGATGATATGAATTTTTTTCTTTCTTGTGGTCAAAAACTATATAACTCTCATAAACAAAGAAATGCATATCTGGTGTCCCAATCGTATCCTCCGGAAGCTGGCCAATTTCTTCATAGAGAGAAATCATATCATAGCCAACAAAGCCGATGGCTCCACCACCAAAAGGTAGGTCTGAATGGTGCTGGCTCTTATGAGTCACCTCATAGAGGAAATCCAAGGGATCACGATCAATCACCTGACCATTTTGATAAAGGACTCCATTCTCAAACTTAATCTCAAAAACTGGGTTATAGGCTAAGATAGAAAAACGAGCATTTTCTTTTTCTCTTGGGATACTTTCAAGTATGACCTTGTGTTGTCCGTTCAAGCGCATATAAGCCAAGATTGGTGATAAAACATCTCCATGAATGATTCGTTCCATTGTAATTTCCCTTTCAGTTCTTCTTAAATCCCGTGTTTATTCTACAAAAAATCCCCACGCAAAATAACTTGCGTGAGGACGAAATTCGCGGTGCCACCTCAATTATAGGATTTCTCCTATCTCTCATTCCTGTCTCAGATAGCTCCTGTAACAGGCTGTGCGATAAAGGGCACTCCCTTGAGAATCATGTTTTCTTCTCATTTTCAGATGGACCCAACCTTACAGCTTTCTCTGCTTGTTTTCAGCAACCACAAGCTCTCTGTGAGAGAAATCTCTGTATCTTTTCCATCTTTTATTTTTTAGCTTCAAGGTAGTCTGCAATAGCAGCTACGTCCTTGTCTCCACGACCAGAGACATTGATGATGATAATCTCATCTTTACTTAGTTTTTGATGTGCGTTTGACTGCTTCTGCAATAGCATGTGAGCTTTCAATAGCTGGGATGATTCCTTCTAGTCTTTGCTAAGTAAAAGCAAGGCTTGGACAGCTTCTTCGTCTGTCGCTGTACATATTCTACTCGACCAGAGTCTTTAAAGAAGGCATGTTCTGACCAACCCCTGGATAGTCCAAACCTGCTGAGATAGAGTAAACTGGCGCGAGCTCTCCATCTTCCTTAAAGACTGCATAGGTCTTCATTCCATCAACAATTCCTACACTACCCTTAGTCATAGTTGCTGCGTGCTTGTCTGTATCAAGTCCATGACCAGCAGCTTCTACTCCAACCAATTTTACTTCTTCATCAGCTACATACTGTGAAAAGGCACCGATGGCATTAGAACCACCACCACACAGGCAATGACGTAGTCGGCAGACGTCCTTCTTTTTCCAAGATTTGACGACGTGATTCTTCACTAATAACCTTTTGGAATTCATGAACAATCGTTGGATAAGGGTGAGGTCCAACAGCAGAACCTAAAACGTAGAAGGCTTCAAGGTCATTCATCCATGCTCCAAAGGCTGCATCAACCGCATCTTTGAGGGTACGAGTACCCAGTTTCAACTGCGTGAACAGTTGCTCCCATCATCTCCATGCGGAAGACATTGAGACGTTGACGCTCCACATCTTCTGCCCCCATGTAGACGTCACAAGCCATACCAAACTTGGCTGCAGCAGCCGCAGTCGCAACACCGTGCTGACCAGCTCCTGTCTCAACAATGACACGCTTTTTACCCATGCGTTTTGCTAGAAGGATTTGTCCCTAAAACATTGTTGAGCTTTGTGAGATCCAAGGTGGTTCAGGTCTTCACGTTTGAGATAAATCTTAGCTCCACCTAAATGATCTGTCAAAGCTTTCTGCAAAATAGAGCGGTGTTTCACGACCTGAATAATCCTTCAAGTAATGGCGAAACTCAGCTAAAAACTCTGGATCATCCTTGTATTTTTCAAAAGTCACTTCCAATTCATCCAATAAAGCCTGAATTGGTTCTGGTACAAAACTACCACCAAATTGTCCAAAATATCCTTTAGTTGTCATAAATTTTTCCTCTTTTCCATTGTTCCAGAAATATGAAAAAGCCCACACACGGAATATATTTCATGTGAGGGCGTTCGTAACGCGGTACCACCTCAATTGTAAAGAGAATATCCCCTTTACATCTCTGCCTTGTCTAACAACAAGTTGCACTGTAAGGTGTGCCTACCGAATTTTCATTGTTTCAAATTCATTTTTTCAAATCAGCCCAATTTCACTATTTTCAACCACCTGTTCGCAGCAACCACAGGCTCCTGAAGATCTAAAAATAATTACTTTTCTGATTTGTTGAGTTAATTATATGTTATTGTTTTTCTTTTGTCAACCGTTTTCACTCATTTTTTTACTAATTTTTAATTATTTTTGTGAAGCACCTAGAACTTTCTTCAGAAACTCTGACAAAAGTCTCAATGATATAGTCTACTTCTTCATCCGTTAATTTCGTGTGAAGTGGCAGTGTAATTTCATTTACAAAGAAGGCATAAGCTCGTGGATAATCTGCCATATCAAAGCCAAGATTCTTATAGGCTGTCAAAAGCGGAAGCGGTTTGTAGTGAACGTTACTTGCGATTCCTGCCCTGGCCAATTCTTGGATGATTTGGTTGCGTTGTTCGAGACTTGCTCCTTCTACATGGGTGATGTAAAGGTGACGACAAGATTCAACAGTATCTGTCTCATGAGCCAATGGATGAATAGAGTTCCCGCAAATCCACGGTCATAGCGATCTACGATGTCCTTACGACGTTGTAGTAAAGCAGGATAACGATCCAGCTGAACCAGACCAAGTGAAGCCATGATATCTGTCATGTTGCACTTGTAGGCTGGTGTTACGATATCGTATTCCCATGAACCCAGTTGCATCTTGGCAAGAGCATCTTTTGTTTGACCATGAAGAGATAGGATTTGGAATTCCTTGTACATTTCTTCATCATCAATCGCTGGATTTGCTTTCCAAGTCGCACTTCCTCCTTCAGCAGTTGTAAAATTCTTAACTGCGTGGAAAGAGAATGATGTAAAGTCTGCAATTGAACCAGCTGGTTGCCTTTGTAGGTTGAACCCAAAGCATGGGCACTATCAGAGACAATCGATACGGTTAAAGGCCTTTTTGCCACTTGCTAGCTGCTGTAAAGAGGTCGCGTTTCTTTCTCAACAACTTGGAACAAACGGTCATAGTCACAGATAATCCTGCAAGTTCAACTGGGATGATAACCTTTGTCTTCTCAGTAATAGCTTGCTCAAGCTTGTCATAGTCCATTTCAAAGGTATCGTCTTGGATATCAACCATCACTGGTGTCGCACCTACGTGAGTGATGACGCTACATGATGCTGTATAGGTCATAGCTGGAACGATGACTTCGTCACCAGGCCCCTACTTCAAGCACGCGCAAGATCAATTCAAGAGCTGCTGTTGCAGAGTTGAGGCAGACTGTCTTAGCGTTTGAGTATAGACGGACAGACGACGCTCTAGTTCTTTTTGTCTTTGGACCTGTTGTGATCCAACCAGAACGGAGGGTATCTGCTACTTCAGCAATTTCAGCTTCGGTAATATCGGGTGGTGAAAATGGAATATTATACTTTGGCATTGATTTACTCCTTTTATCTGTATTCACTCTTAGTGATTACTTTTATTTTAAAACTTCAACATACAGTCTGGAACATGATCTTTGATATCTCCGAAGAAATTAAAATCACGTAGGTAGACTAGGATTATAGTGCATTTTCTCTGGAAGGACTCTTTCGACATAAGCCTGGTCGACCGTCATACCTTTTGCAGTCATTTGACTGATAATGGCATCCTCGTCCCTTATAGTTAATGCTGGCAAGCGATGTAATCCCCTGCAGGTAAGAGCAAGGTAGCCATCATTTCAGGGCTATACTGCTCTGTGTAGCGTGGTACTTCTGGGCGAGTTCCACAAAGGACATCTCTCCTTTGAGGACATTGACCAATTGCGGCAATTCATCAAACGAACACGTCGAATGAAATTTCAACTTTTGGTGATGCGACTGTCATTTGCAGAAGTTACTAGACTTCCTTTTCTTTATCAGCATCCGTCACCATGGTCGGAATTTCCAAATCTTGAAATGTCGGTTGTACTGGGTTACCCTGCACTTGCTTGTAAATAACTGGACCCTTGCTATCTAGCTTGATCCAGATGCTTAGAATCAGAAATAAGGGGGAGGTCAAGATTAACAAGACCAAGGCTAGAAACAAATCTAGACAACGCTTGAAAATCAGTGAGCCTTTTCTTCTAGACACAAGCTGGTAGTATGGTTTTACCTCACTCAATTGCATTTCTTGAGGTAGTTCATCCCATTTCAGCATGCACATTCTCCTCTGTTTTTTATATATAATCTTTATTAACATTCTACATTATACCACAAAATGAAAGAGGCAGTGCAAGAAATCTGTGTTTTAAAGGAATTCTTCCTTAGAAAGAGCACCTGCCTGCAAACTATACATCTTGTGATAGGTTCCTCCCCAAGGTCTAAAAGTTCCTCGTGGGTTCCACTCTCAATGATTCGTCCCTTGTCAAGGACATAGATACAGTTAGCATCTTGAATGGTAGAAAGACGATGGGCAATGGCAATGGTCGTCCGACCTGTCTCATCTTGGCTGAGAATTTTGAACTAGGCTTTGTTTCAGAGTCGATATTGGCTGTCGCTTCATCCAAAAATCAGAATTTTTAGGTTGACTGGCAACAGTTCT
>BNJU01001127.1_pt1 | contig 139351 bp, 216 predicted proteins | sample 8539281 | NCBI WGS metagenome assembly BNJU01 (sample SAMD00202456, study PRJDB9452) | human saliva metagenome | isolation source: human saliva | place: Japan
CGCGCGTGACCACGCGCATCGTCAACGAAGTGCGCGGCGTGAACCGCGTGCTCTACGACCGCACGGGGAAGCCGCCGGGTACGATAGAGTTCGAGTGAGCAGTGTCCACCCATAGAATGGGTGGACATTTTCCCTATGGGATGAACTTCTTTAATAAAGAGGTGGGAGGAAAATGCGTGCTCTCTTTTAAGGATGTCTCTGTGGACTACGGGTGCGGGGACGATACGGTCCATGCGCTCGCGGATGTGTCCGTGCAGCTGGAGCGCAGCACGGTGCTCGCCCCTGATCGGTGCATCGGGCTGCGGCAAGTCAACGCTCCTGCGCGTTGGTGCAGGGCTTCTTCATCCGACCTCAGGGGCAGGTGACCCTGCGGCGGTGCGCCCCTTGATCCGCGTACCCTGCGGATCGGGTTTCTCCCGCAGAACCATGGGCTCCTTGCATGGAAAACAGTACGCGAAAACATCCTGCTTGCGGCAGAGATCAAGGGCATCCGCCGCGATGAAGATGCGGCGCGGCTGGACGAATTGGTCGATGAGCTGGGCCTGAAAGACTTGCTGACGCGCTATCCGCATGAGCTGTCGGGCGGACAGCGCAGCGCGTCGGACTGGCGGCGTATTCTTTCTTGCCCCCGACCTGCTCCTGATGGATGAGCCTTTTTCCGCGCTCGACGCGATTACGCGCGAGGCGATGCAGGAGGTGTTCCTCTCCCTCCGCAGGAAGTATGCGGTGACAACCCTGCTCGTGACGCATTACGTGGAGGAAGCTCTGATGCTGGCCGACCGCATTGCCGTCATGTGCGGAAAACCCGGCCGTATCGTCGAGGTGATCGACAACGCGTTTGTCGGCGATACCGCACGCCGTGGGTCTCCGGCGTTCTCCGCCATGGGGCAGAACATTGCGCGAAAAGATCGCGGGGAGGGGCATGATGGAGAAAATCTCACTGCGGATGATCGCCGTCGGGATGCTCGCCTGTATTCTCCTTTGGGCGGGCGCGGCGGAGCTCTTTCAAAAAGCCTGTGATCCCATCGCCCGTGCAGGTGTTTTTCCGATTGACGGCGACATTCACAGGGACAATTGCCATTCACGCGGCGTACAGCCTGATGCGGATTACTGTGGGCGTGCTTTAGCGCCGTTGCCGTCGGCTATCCGCTCGGCATCCTGATGGGCTATTTTCGGCGTGTCAATCATCTCCTTGCACCGATCCTCTATCTGACCTCATCCCATCCCGAAGATCGCCCTCCTGCCCGTCGTCATGCTGCTCTTTTGGCGTCGGGGAGACGAGCAAGCTGCTGCTGGTCTTTCTCATCATCGTCTTTCAGGTGATCGTCACGGTGCGCGATGCCGTCGCCGCGATTCCGCCGGCCACATATTTCCCGCTGCGCGTGCTCGGCGCGTCGTTCGGACAGATGGTGCGCCACATCATCGTGCCCGCCTCGCTGCCGAAGTTCATCACGGCTGTGCGCGTGGCGATGGCAACGATCTCCGTCCTCTTCTTTACGGAGACATTTGGCACAGTACGGCATCGGCTACTACATCATGGACGCGTGGCTGCGCGTGAACTACCTCGATATGTACGCCGGCATCGTCGTGCTGAGTGCAATCAGGGCTGCTGCTCTTCATCCTGCTCGATCTGGCAGAGCGTCGGCTGTGCGCGTGGAACCGGCAGTAGACGGTATTAGGAGAGGATTAAGCCTGTGAATACATCTCTCAATCGCTTTACAATCCACGCTGAAAAATGGTAAGATGGGCGCGTGGTTTTTACCGCGTGGACGGGAGAATCCGTTCGGTATCTTCTAGGAAAAAGGATGGTATGCATGATGAATGAACTTCTACAAAAATTCCTGCCCATACACCGCGTGAGAAATTGTCGCCCAACTGAAAGCACTATCCGAGGTGCGATTCGTCTCACTCGTCGGTATTGATATGGCGGGAAATGATACGGATGAGAAGATTCCGGTACAAAATTTTTTCTCGACGATATCGACGCTTTCTACAATGGTACGGCCGTGCAGACGGACGGCTCCTCGGTTGTTCTGCCGAAGATCGCAACGATCGAGAACGCCAAGGTAGATCTCCCCGTTGACCCCTCTGTCAATTGGTTTGTGGACTATAATCCCGAGAGCTCGGATGAGGAGACAGGGCTGCCGATCGGCACGCTGCGCATCCCGTCCTTTGTCGTCATGAGGGAAAGCGCGTCGACCCCGCGCGGTGCTCACGGACACGCTTGTCATGCGTAAAGAAGGAACTGCTGAGTTCTTCCATGAGAATCTGAAGATCTCCGCGGCACCGAGCCTGAACGGTGCGGACATCGAGGATATCGTATTCACCTCCGCGACGGAGCTCGAGTTCTGGGTCAAGACGCCGCTCGACGACAATGCCTCGATCGAGGAGATGTCGGCATCGCAGGTGATGAACGAGCAGTACTGGGAGCGGACGCATGGTGCCGTGCGCTCGGCGCTTGAGGTGCCTGATCCAGCTCGAAAAATATGCGATTCCACATGGAGATGGGGCATAAAGAGGTCGGCGGCGTGAAGGCGCAGATCGACGATACCGGCCGCATGACCCATGTCTGCGAGCAGATCGAGATCGACTGGAAATATGACGATGCGGTACGGGCGGCGGACAACGAGCTCTTCATTCGTACCTTTGTCCGCGAGATCTTCCGTCTCTATGGGCTTGAGGTGAACTTCAAGGCAAAGCCGCTCATCGGACTGGCGGGAAATGGTGAGCATACCCATCTGAGCCTTGCGGCCATCACGAAGGACGGCAAACGCCACAATCTCTTTGCGGCAGATGATCAGAATGCACACTATATGAGTGCCGTCGGCTATGGCGCACTCATGGGACTCCTGCGCAACTACGAGGTCATCAATCCGTTCGTATCGGCGACCAATGACGCATTCAACCGCCTGAAGCCGGGCTTTGAGGCGCCGGTCTGCATCGTTACGTCCTTTGGCGCGACGCCTCGCGATCCCCGCGCGCAACCGCACGGTGCTCGTGAGCCTCATCCGCGATATCAAGAATCCGCTGGCTACGCGCTTTGAGCTGCGTGCAACGAATCCGTACTCGAATACGTACTTCGTCCTCGCCGCCTCGTATCTCGCCATCCTCGACGGCGTTTTGCACACGAAGGGACGCACGGCAGAGGAACTGCTCGCCGAGCTTTCCAAGCAGCCGGGCGAGCAGGGGCTCTACCTCGAGACAGACCGTGCCTATCGGAGCGAGGAGGATGTCTTTGAGCACTATACGGCGGAGGAGCGCGATGCACGCTTTGGTAAGCCGCCCGCGACGGTCTGGGAGAACATGCTCGGCTTTGAGCACAACGAGAAGAAGCTCGCGGTAATCACGGCGGGCGGAACGCTGACGCCGCGCATCATTGACTCGTTCCGTACCGGTGCTCTCCTGCGCTGGAAGATCGAGCTGATCAGCCGCATCATTCCGGAGAACCGCGATATCGTTCGCCGTATGACGGAGATCAAGAGCGATTTCGTGACGGATCAGGATGCCTATATGTGGAACAAGATTCGTGACCTGCGCGTCTACCTCGCGAAGGATACGATTGACGACAAGGCGCTCTTTACCCCTGCTGATCAAGGCACTGAATGACGGCGATGATGCAACGGCATCGGCGCTGCAGCTCGAGATGTACGCGAAGATGGAGGAACTGAAGAGCCTCTACGACATCTACAAGAAGAATATGATCTAGGGAATCGCTGATAAAATGAGGTATGCCAGATTGGCGTAGATTTTTTTGTCCGATTGAGGCAGCAAACCGGACGCATAGCAAGAGCTATGTGGAGGATTTGCTAACGAAACAGCGGGCGAAAAAGATGCGTCAAGATGGTCGATACCGAATTTATCAGTGCTTCCCTAAACATCTAAAAATGGACTCTGCCGCATGTCGGCAGAGTTTTTAGATTAAATGTCAAAAATCAAAATTTCTATTTGACTTTTTGACTTTATCTGTTATAATAGAACCATCAAACAGGAAAAACAGTGGAGGGATACCTATGGAACAGGATAAATATACTGCGCGGACGCTGGCTGCGCTCAATCGGCACAGCAGATTGCGGCAATGCGCTATCATCAGGAAATCACGTCGGCACAGTGCTGCTCGCACTTGCCAAAGAGCCCGAGGGGTTGCTCGCAACGATCTTTGAGGTCTGCGGTGTGGATCTGCCGATGCTCAAGGCTCGTCTGGAGAAGGAGCTCGCCTCCATCCCGAGCGTGCACGGCTCAAACCGCCTCGGCATGGGGATGGATATGGTGCGCGTGCTCGGACGTGCCGAGGAGCTCGCAAAGTCCATGAAGGACGACTACGTATCGACGGAGCATCTGCTGCTCGCCATCGTGACGGACGGCAGCGAGGAGGTACAGGCGATTGCACGCGAGTTCGGTCTGACGAAGAGCAGTGCAGGATGCCATCCAGAAGAACCGCAAGCAAAACGTGACGAGCGACAACCCTGAGGAGGGCTATCAGTCGCTTGAGAAATACGGGCGCGACCTCACGGCAGCAGCGCGTGCGAACAAGCTCGACCCCGTGATCGGCCGCGACGAGGAGATTCGCCGCACGATCGAGATTCTCTCACGCCGTACCAAGAACAACCCCGTGCTCATCGGTGAGCCGGGCGTCGGTAAGACGGCGATTGTCGAGGGCTGGCACGCCGCATTGTGGCGGGCGATGTCCCGAGTCGCTGAAGAACAAGACGCTCTACTCGCTCGATATGGGCGCGCTCGTCGCGGGGCAAAGTTCCGCGGTGAGTTCGAGGAGCGCCTCAAGGGCGTCCTCAACGAGATCGCAAAGTCCGAGGGCAGATCCTTCTCTTCATCGACGAGGTGCACACGGTCGTCGGCGCAGGAGCTGCCGAGGGGCAATGGATGCGGGCAACCTCCTAAAGCCGCTCCTCGCGCGCGGGAACTGCGCTGCATCGGTGCTACGACCCTGAACGAGTACCGCAAGTACATCGAGAAGGATACGGCACTTGAGCGCCGCTTCCAGCCCGTCATGGTCGGCGAGCCGACGGTGGAGGACACCATCTCCATCCTGCGCGGACTGAAGGATCGCTACGAGGTGCATCACGGTGTGCGCATCCGCGACGCGGCCCTCGTCGCCGCGGCGACACTCTCTGACCGCTATATTTCCGATCGATTCCCTGCCCAGACAAGGCGATTGACCTCGTCGATGAGGCAGCGGCAAAGCTGCGCACGGAGATTGAGTCCATGCCCGCACCGCTCGATGAAATTCGGCGCAAGATTCTCCAGCTCGACATCGAGGAGGAGGCGCTGAAAAAGGAGACGGACGAGGACTCGAAGGAAAAACTCGCGGCACTTGTCGCCGAGAAGGAAAAGCCTTCACGCACAGGAGCAGAAGCTCCAAGAGAAGTGGGAAGGTGAAAAGCAGGCGATCCTGCGCGTACGTGCCATCAAAAAGGAGATGGACGAGTGCGCGGTGAGATGGAGGCAGCTGAGCGCGCCCAGAACCCTCGCCCGTGCATCGGAGCTGAAATACGGCAAGATGCCGGAGCTTGAGAAGAAGCTCGCCGACGAGGAAGCAGCACTCGCTGCAAAAAGCGGACGGTGAACAGATGCTCAAGGAGGAGGTCGGCGAGAGGATATTGCCCGCGTCGTCAGCCGCTGGACGGGTATCCCCGTCACGAAGATGATGACGGGTGAGCGCGAGAAGCTGCTCCGTCTGGAGGATGTGCTCCATGAGCGCGTTGTCGGACAGGATGAGGCGGTGACCGCTGTCAGCGAGGCGATTCTGCGTGCACGTGCCGGCATCAGGATCCGAACCGTCCGATCGGCTCGTTTATCTTCCTTGGCCCGACGGGTGTCGGCAAGACAGAGCTCGCCAAGACCTTGCGGAGTCGCTCTTTGACGATGAGCGGAGCATGATCCGCATCGATATGAGCGAGTACATGGAGAAGCACAGTGTCTCGCGTCTCATCGGCGCGCCTCCGGGATACGTCGGCTATGACGAGGGCGGTCAGCTCACTGAGGCCGTACGCCGTCGTCCGTACAGCGTCATTCTGCTCGATGAGATCGAAAAGGCGCATCGCGACGTGTTCAACGTGCTGCTTCAGATCCTCGACGACGGACGCCTGACGGACGGCAAGGGACGTGTAGTGAACTTCAAGAACACCGTCATCATCGCGACGAGCAATCTCGGCTCGCATGAGATCCTCAGCAAGGACTATGCGGAGGCAACGGCGGCGGTGAAGGCACTGCTCAAGGAGTACTTCCGCCCCGAGTTCCTGAATCGCGTCGACGATACCATCGTCTTTAAGGGACTCACGCAGGAGGATGTCAAGCGCATTGCGGCGATCATGCTGAAGTCGCTCAGCAAACGCCTTGAGCGTCAGGTGGACATCGCACTCGCGTGGACGGATGATGCACTGGAGGCACTCGCGAAGGAGGGCTTTGATCCCGACTTTGGCGCACGTCCGCTGCGGCGTCTCCTCACGCATAAGATCGAGACGGCACTTTCGAAGAAGATCATCGCAGGCGACGTGCGCGGCGGTGACACGGTCGAGCTTGGCTTCGACGGCACAGCGTTTACGTTTAAGACGCTGTAAGCGATTCGGGAAATACCAATAAATTTAGGACTGCTCTTTTTTGAAGGGCAGTCCTTTTCCGTACCAACGGTTACAGCATTTCTTCACCGTCCTGCGTTATAATTGTCACATCAAGGTGAAAATTATAATTGATATAAAGGGGCTTTCATTATGGAAAAGACACTGGATTTGAAGAAGAACGTTGCCGAACTGGTGGAGGAGTATCCCGAGGTGCGGGAGATCATGGCGGAGGTCGGCTTCAAGGAGATCACGAATCCTGTCGCACTCAATGTGATGGGACGCATCATGACGATCCCGCGTGGTGCGGCGGTGAAGGGAATTGATCTCGCAAAGGTGATTGCTGCGTTCGAGGAGCACGGTTATACTGTGCTCAGTGACGACGCACAGTCGCGGCAGGGACGTCTGCGCGGCTTTATCGAGCGTCTGTCGGATGGGGAGGAACTGGACTCCGTCCGCAAGGATTTTGTCAAGGAGTTCAGCCACGTCGAGGCCGCATGAGATCATGGATGCAGAGCAGTCCCTCATCAAGGAGGGGATGCCGGTCAGTGAGTGCAGCGTCTCTGTGACGTGCATTCGGCGCTCTTTCATGGGACGGCGTCCGCTCCGCCCTGCAGGTGCGCTTTTCGCACGATGAGATTCACGCACAGGCGGCATCGGTCGACCCGAATGATATGGACGCACTGTCCGAGGGACACCTGCTGACGATTTTTGCGCGCGGAGAATCACGCCCCTTGAACAGCTGCTCGATACGATTACGGCGGAGCTGGACGGCGCGAAGCGCATGGATGTCATGCTGACGCACATGCTTTCCTCGGCGATCTGCGGATGCACTACATTAAGAAGGAAGAGCGCTGATGCCGGTGCTCTGCGACTCACGGCGTCACGGGGCCGTCGCAGGTGATGTGGGCATTGACGATGAGATGAAGCGCGAGCTCAGCATGATCATCAAGGCACTCAAGGCGGATGCAGAGACACTGCCGCTGTACGAGGCGCGCATTCGCGATCTCGTGCAGCGCGTGCGCGAGATGACCTGGCGAGGAGCGCATCCTGTTCCCCGCTCAGTCTGCGGTACTTCACGCAGATGGAGTGGTACCGTGCCCTACCACGATCTCGTGACGATGGGATCGTCCTCGGCGTCGATCTTCCCGCGTGGACGGAGGCACAGGCATGGCTCGATCAGGAAGCGGCGCGCGTGGCTGATGCGCCGTCCGGGGAGCACTGCAATTCTCACGGGTACGCTCACGATGGAGCAGTTGACGGCGATCTTTAAGCTCCCTGCCCGTCGACATCACCTTCATCGACAAGGACGATGTCGTCCGCTTTCTTTACCAACGAGGGCAGGTCTTCACGCGTCCCATGTCCGCGCTCGGGCGTGATGTAATGAACTGCCATCCGCCCGAGATCATTCCCGTCGTGCGCAATCTGATCGCAGACTTCAAGGCGAAGAAGCGCACGCAGATGGTCGTCTATCGCCGCATCCGCGAGCAGCCCATCCGCGTGCAGTATCAGGCGATGTACGACGCGGCCGGCGAGTATCTCGGCACGGTCGAGTTCGTGACCGATCACGCCGAGGCACTCGAGAAATTTCGCCGCTGAAATGTGACAAAAAGGATATGACAATATAATAATGGAATCTTAGGCATGAACGGGCACGAAGCCGCTTCATGCCTTTTTGATGGAACTTTCATTCTTGACATTGTTTGTCGAAAGTAGATACTATTATGTTAGAATCAAAATGAGGAGGAACAGAAAATGAACAAACGGAAGCCTATGGAAAGCTTGTAGAAGATGCGCAGAGTTCTATCAGGAAATGGAATCGATCTTCTTTTTGATGCCGCTTGATGAGACATTTGGTGTTTGTAAAGAAATCAATCTTTATACCTATTGGCAGGGAAGAGGATATGCCGAAACGACGCCGGAAATAAAATACCTGTTGGTTGGACAGGACTGGGGAAATCCATATTTCTGCGCCGAAGACGTTTCAAGATAGGATCAGACAGATTATCAGCGGAAAAAGACTTACCGTATATCAGTGACGAAAAGAAAATGGACAGTGGGTTTCAAACGGATAAAAACTTGATTGAGCTCTTTCGTCATTTGGGGTTATGAAATTGCACAACAACAGTACGATGAACTTTTCTTTACGAATTTTTTTGCTTGGGCTACCGGCGTAAAAGAAAGCAGCAGGGGTATGAAGAAGCTCATGAATAAAGGACAGGGAACGTTTTTCAGACGTTATGTATCATATTGCAGCCGAAAGAATATTTTTGTGCTTGGGACGCATGAGCTTTGAATGTGTTTATAAGGCACTTGTAAAAGGATCCAGAATACCATATAAGGGCTATATGAAATACATCGAAGAACATCCACAGATCAAGGCGGATCTTGTGTATGGCGGCGGGTGATATATCCGCTGGCACATTGCGGCGGTCTTGGGATAAGGAATCGACCATTGGAGCAGCAAATTAAAGATTGGAAGTGGGTCGGGGAGCCCTCCATGCAATGAGATGAAAAAAGGAGGGTCTACGTCAAATGCAACGGACCTGCGTGCTCCACGCAAACACTTAGTTGCGCAGCGTTCGTGTGCTATGTCGCTCAAATACCGCCAGACTTCTTAAACGCGCTACGCTTGAACGATAAAAGTCCGGCGGGGCGTACCGCACACTTTTTCCCGCTTGCTCCACTAGGGTTTGCTTAGGAGCATCGCTGTCCGCATTCTTCCGTAACATTTATCATGGAACCGAAAAAGGAGGGGCTGCGATGTCTCGGCAGGAACGCAGACGAGTGCGGAAGAAACCATACAGGGTCACGCACCAAGGCAGGTATCAAAAAGCATGGAAAAACAATAGCTCTTCCCAAAGAGGACTATAGCGCAGCAATTCTCATAGATGCCAAGGAGGCAAGACGTTGTGGAGAAGTTGTAAAAAGTGGCTGCTCTATATCAGATACTCCTGATATCTATGTCTTGGATGCAGATTCTTTTGCCTGTGCCGAGGGAATGGAGAACGTCCTCGTAATGAATTTCGCCAATGCACATGTACCCGGCGGCGGTTTTCGAAACGGCGCAAATGCACAGGAAGAATGTTTGTGCAGAGAGAGTACGCTCTATCACTCCATAGGCAGCGATGCGGCATACGAGATGTATAACTATAACAATCGCCGAAAAAATGCCTGTGATTCCGACTACATGATACTATCACCCCATGTATGCGTCTTTCGGGATCTTCATGATGATTTTTTGGATGAGCCATTTCTGACCTCTGTCATTACGATTCCTGCGCCGAACCGCAACGGCGCGGCGCGGGAGGTTTCTCCTGCTGTGCTGTCGCGTGTAATGAAATCGAGGCTAAGGAAAATGTTTGCCGTTGCCGCAGCGCATGGATATTCGTCACTCGTTCTTGGAGCATGGGGGATGCGGTGCATTTTGGGCACGACCCGTATAGCGTTGCAAAAGTATTTTTTTATGATATTCTTATGGATGAAGAATATCATAAATACTTTCGAACGATAGCATTTGCCATTATTGATAGAGGTGAAAAGAAAAATTTTTCACGCATTTGCAGATGTATTTCAGAACGTTGGAACAATATGCACCAATGATACATCTGAAACAGTGACATTAGTACCAGGGATTTTATCAAACAAATCATCCGTTCATCACATACAACTTTTTCGCAGGAAAAACATTTCGCCTGAGAATAAAGGGGTATTCTTATGGCACAACGAAGAACGGAATTCCCTTTATGGCAGAAATCTGGGAGCAGACCGATGGCGATCGGGCTGTGGCATTCTATCTTCCTGTTATAGAAGACTTCATGAAGCTAGAGGGCGTGCCGCTTGCCAATGAAGCAACCGATACGAAGACATTTTTGTTCAAAAGCCAGTCAAGGCGTTTCATGCTTTGTGTGTCGGTATGGCGGATGGCGGCATGGTGGACGATTTAAGCGTTCTGTTTGCTTATGTCAGGTTTTTGGAAGAATATAATTTGTTTGCATTTTTCCACCGACCTCCAAAATGCATATGCATTTCTTTTGACGGATGTGACAGGGCATGATCTGATTGCGATTACAATATCGCTCACCATAGAGGGGGAGACGGTGGCTTCGACACCGCTTTCATGGATTCCGTTCCACCATCTGTCCCCCAAGAGAACCCATCTGCGTTTGGTGTAGTGCATTCAAAAAGGCTCATGGAAGCACATTGAGCGAAGCCTGTCAAGAAAAATACTTGACAGGTTCTTTGTTTCCCGCTATACTTGCACAAGTGTCTCCCACAATAGCCTGCCCCGCCTGCGGGGAAGGGGGACCACGCAGCGCGTGGTGGAAGGGGAGGAACGGATTGGATCAGCTCTACTATCGAGCGAAGCTCTACGATCTCTATGGAGGTCTCCTCACGGGCAAGCAGCGCGAGTGCCTGCATTTACATATTGCAGAGGACTTTCTCGCTCGCGGAGATCGGCGAGGAGCTCGGCATCACGCGGCAGGCGGCACATGACAATATCCGCCGTGCAGAGCGTGCACTGGCGGAGATGGAGGAGACGCTGGGGCTCTTTGCTCGTCAACAGGAGCAGGAGCGGGCGATCGCCGCCGTCTGTGCGGAGCTGCGTGCGCTCCGCGAGCCGATTGGGCGCGCGGATGTCCGACGCATCGCGGATGAACTAGAGCGATATACATCACAGAATGAGATATAAAGACTGTAGATAAAGAGGAGGTGAGGAAATGCTCTTTGAGAATCTGTCCGACCGTCTGCAGGGAATATTCAAGAAAGCTGCGCGGGCACGGCAAGCTGACCGAGGACGACGTGAACGAGGCGATGCGCGAGGTGCGCATGGCGCTGTTGGAAGCAGACGTCAATTTCAAGGTCGTCAAGGACTTCGTGAAGCGCGTCAAGGAGCGAGCCGTCGGGCAGGAGGTGCTCGACACGCTCACGGCGGCACAGGCCGTCGTCAAGATCGTCGATGAGGAACTCACCGCGCTGATGGGCGGGACGGAGAGCCGTCTCAACATCAGCCCCAATCCGCCGACCGTCATCATGCTCGTCGGACTGCAGGGCTCAGGTAAGACGACCTCGGCAGGCAAGCTCGCTCTCATGCTGAAAAAGCAGGGCAAGCGTCCGCTGCTCGTTGCCGATGATATCTATCGTCCCGCTGCCATCAAGCAGCTTGAGGTTATCGGCGGCAAGGTCGATGTGCCCGTCTTTTCGCAGGGGCAGGAGGACGCCGTCGCCATTGCGCGTGCGGCAATCGCACACTCCGCCTCCCATGCCAACGATGTTGTCATCATTGATACGGCAGGGGCGTCTGCAGATTGATGAGACGCTCATGCAGGAGCTGCGCGACATCAAGGCGGAAGTAAAGCCGCATGAGATTCTCCTCGTCGTGGACGCCATGACAGGACAGGAAGCCGTGAACGTCGCCGAGGCATTCGACGCCTCGCTCGGTCTGGATGGCGTCATCATGACGAAGCTGGACGGCGATGCGCGCGGCGGCGCGGCACTCTCCATCAAGGCGGTGACGGGCTGCCCGCTGAAATTCGTCGGTATGGGCGAAAAGCTCGAGCCGCTCGAGGTGTTTCATCCCGACCGCATGGCGTCGCGCATCCTCGGCATGGGCGACGTGCTCTCCCTCGTGGAGAAGGCACAGGAGAACTTCGATCTCGAGAACGCGAAGAAGATGGAGGAGAAGCTCCGCCGCAACGACTTCACGCTCGATGATTTCCTCGATCAGATGCAGCAGGTCAAAAAGCTTGGCTCGCTCAGCAATATCCTCGGCATGATTCCCGGGAATGGGCGGTCTGAAGAAGAAACTCGGCGATCAGGAGTTTGACCTCGATGGAAAAGAGATGCGCCAGCTTGAAGCGATCATCCGCGCGATGACGCCGAAGGAGCGCGCAGACATCACGATCATCAACGGCAGTCGGCGCAAGCGCATTGCCGCCGGCAGCGGGACGCGCGTGCAGGACGTCAACAAACTGCTCAAGCAGTTCGGCGAAATGCGCAAGATGATGAAGAAGATGAAGAAAATGAAGGGGAAGGGCGGGATGCCCGCCATGCCGTCCATGGGCGGTATGGGACTCCCCAAGATGCCGTTCTTTCGGTAGTGCGGTACAATATCCAACGAAAGGTGGTGAAATTATGGCAGTCAAGATTCGTTTGAACCGTATGGGCGCGAAGAAGAATCCCTTCTATCGCATTGTGGTCGCTGACTCGCGTGCACCGCGCGATGGGCGATTCATCGAGATCCTTGGGAACTACGATCCGTCGAAGCAGCCCGCACTCGTCAACATCGACGAGGAGAAGGCGATCGATTGGATGAAGAAGGGCGCACAGCCGACGGATACCGTCAAGAACATTCTGAGCAAGAATGGCACGATGGCGAAGTTCGCTGAGGCAAAGCGTCAGAAGGACTGATGCGTGACGCGCGATTCGATGGGGGATCTCCTCTCACGCAGAGGACTTTCCCGTCGCGTGCGCACACGGCGATGAGGAGAGACGACGCGCATGAAAAGAGATAGTCGAGGTTATTGCGAAATCCTTTGGTAGATCATCCGGAAGCTGTCGTCGTTGACGAAACACAGGATGATCAGGAGATCATTTTAAGACTTCGCGTGGCGGAGGATGACATGGGAAAGGTCATTGGCAAGCAGGGGCGGATCGCAAAGGCGCTTCGCAGTGTTGTCAAGGCCGCTGCCACGAAGGAGAATAAGCGGGCGACAGTCGAGATCGGCTGAGCCGGGAGAGACGGCGTGCGTCATGGACGGTCGCCGTTTTTTTGTATAGGAGAGATATAGAGTGGATTCGATTTCAATCAAGGTGCCGGTCACCGTCAAGGCGAAGCTCACAGAGAAGCTGCGCGCAAAGATGCTCAAGGAGATGGAGGAAGGTCTCAGCCGTGCAGAGCTTGAGCTGCAGCAGCTCGGCATCCAGGAGAAGCGCGTGATGCAGGAGGCGGAGCAGGGCGAGCTCACACCGCAGGCGATCCAGCACATCAACACGATCCGTCAGGAGCGTCAGCGCCGCGTCGACTACGTCGAGGAGACGCGCGCCCATCAGGAGGAGCTGCAGAAGTTCGCCGAGGGTGCGGAGATCGTGCAGGGAACGCTCGAGCGTCAGGTTGAGGCGAAGATCGGCGACGATATGCGTGAGCTGATGAACGTCGAGATTCTGGTGGAGGATGACAAGATTGTCGCGATCCGTTCCTGATGACCGCATCGTCATCGGCCGCATCGGCGCACCGCACGGCGTACGCGGCGATCTGCGCATCATCCCCCTGACGGATTTCCCCTGAGCGCTTTGCGCAGATGCGGGAGGTGATGGCAGGGGATGAACTCCTTCATATCACTGCCGTTAAGCCGCAGGGGCGGAATATTCTCATGCATTTTCGGGAATACGATGTGCGTGAGACGGCGCAGCGTCTCACGGGACGTGTGCTGACGGTGCCGCGTGCGGAAGCGGCACCGCTTGACGAGGGCGAGTATTATGTGTTCGACATCGTCGGGCTCACCGTGCGCGATGAGGACGGCAACGAACTCGGTACGGTGACGGATGTTCTGCGGACGGGCAGCAACGATGTCTATGCGGTACGGGATGCCGAGGGGCACGAACTCCTTGTACCCGCACTGCGCACCGTGGTACAGAACATTGACATAGCGGGCGGCTGCATGACCGTGCGCCTGCCGGAATAGCGGACGGAGACGATCTCTGTCCGCGTTTTCTTTGCGCAATTTCCTGTGTCATGCTATAATAGTATGACTAGGGAAGCACTGATACATTCAGCGATTCCCTAAGTCGCTATTTTTTTCATAAGGGGACGAACTATGCTCACTTGTGTTACGCATTCACCGGAAGAGACGGCGCATTTAGCGGGGACAATCGGCAAAATCATCCGTGAGGGAACGGTCATCTGCCCTCGATGGAGAACTCGGCGTAGGCAAGACCCTCTTTGTGCGTGCCCTCGCCCGCACCCTCGGCGTGGAGAGCGATGTGACCAGTCCCGACCTTCAACCCTCATGAACATCTATGAGGCAGCGTGCCCGATCGTGCACTTCGATCTCTATCGGATCACGTCGGAGGAGGAGCTGGAGGACATTGGCTTCTATGAGTACGCAGAGGCGACGGAGGGAATTGTGCTGATCGAGTGGGCGGAGAAGTTCCCCGATGCCATGCCCGCAGATCATCTCTCTGTGCGCATTGAAGCGCTGAACGATGAGGAGCGGCAGTTTACCTTCGTCGCCAAGGGGAAAAAGAGCAGGGCGCTCTTGGAGGAGTTGAAACGCATTGTTGATCGTGAGCCTTGATACGTCCTCGCAGGTATCGAGCGTAGCGGTGCTCTCTGAGGAGCGTGTCGCTGCTGAGGTGAGTATGCAGGGCGCATTGACGCACTCCGAGACACTCATGCCGCATATCGAGCTGGCTCTGCAGATGGCGCGTGCCAAGAAAACGGAACTCGATGGAATTGCCGTCAGTATCGGTCCGGGGTCCTTCACGGGGCTGCGCATCGATCTTGCGGCGGCAAAGATGATGGCGTACGCACTGAACATCCCCATGATCTGCGTGCCGACACTGGAGGCACTTGCCTGTCACTATGCGGGTTCTGTAGGGCTGCGCATCCTCCCGATGATGGATGCGCAGAAAGGCAACGTCTACGTGCAGGAATTCAGGTGGCGTCCCGAGGGGGAGGACGTGCGCCTTTCTGAGGAGCATCCACTTCCATCCTGCCGCTGACCGAGGTGCTCGACGCACTCGTGGGAACGGAGCTGCCCGCTGTTTTACTTGGTGATGCCACGCGGCGGAACGATTTCCCTGCGCTTCCCTGCCATCGTCGGGATTGCTCCCCTGCATCTGCGCATGCCGCGTGCGGCGTGTGAGGACTGGCGGGTCTGCGCGGCTGCAGCGGGGGAGACAGGACGACCCCGTGACAGCGGTACCGCTCTATCTGCGCCGCAGTGAGGCAGAGGTGCTGTGGGAGCAGCGGCATGGCGGAGCGGCGGCATCATGATCTCCTTTCGTCCGCTTGCTCCGGAGGATGCAGACGCCGTGGCGTGCATTGAGCGAGAGCTTTCCGACACCGTGGTCGCGCGAGGATTTTTGGCGTGAGGCGTCGAATGACTTTGCCTGCTATATCGTTGCGCTTGAGGGCACGGCAGTGATCGGCTTTGCTGGCTGCTGGATCTCCTTTGAGGAGGCACAGGTCACGAATATCGCGCTGACAGCGATGCAGCGCGGCAGGGGCTATGGACATCTGCTCATGTGCGCGTTGATGCGCGCAGCAGCAGAGCGCGGCGTCGAGCGTATGACCCTCGAGGTGCGCCCGTCGAATCTGCCCGCCCGCCGTCTTTGTGCGAGCGGCTGGGATTCGTGGAGATCGGTATCCGCAAGGGGTACTATCAGGACAACAACGAAGATGCCATTCTCATGTGGAATACGAAAATTAAAGGGATACACTGTCTGATGAAAGATGTGCAAGAGAGACTGACGCTCGATTGAGACAAGCTGCGATGAGACATCGGCAGCCGTACTTCGTGGGACACGCGAACTTCTGTCCTGCGTGATTTCAACGCAGATACCGATTCATCAGAAATACGGCGGCGTTGTTCCTGAGATTGCTTCGCGCAACCATATCCTGAGCATTCTGCCCGTCGTCCAGCAGGCACTCGACGAGGCGAAAGCGGAGCTTGCGGCGATGGATCAGATCGCTGTTACATACGGCCCCGGACTCGTGGGAGCGCTGCTTGTCGGTGTGTCGGCGGCAAAGGCATTGGCGTTTTCGCTCGACGTGCCGCTCATCGGTGTGAATCATCTCGAGGGACATATCTTTGCGAATTTTCTTGAGACGCCCGATCTCGTGCCGCCCTTTATCGCGCTTGTCGTCTCAGGCGGGCATACGGCACTCGTCGATGTAGCGGACTATGAGACGTTCCGCCTGATGGGCAGTACGCGTGATGATGCGGCAGGCGAGGCGTTTGATAAGGTTGCGCGCGTGCTCGGCCTTCCCTATCCGGGCGGCCCTGAGATCGATCGACTCGCACGCGCGGGAGATCCGCAGGCGATTGACTTTCCGCGTGCGCTCGCGCAGGAGGGCAACTATGAGTTCAGCTTCAGCGGGCTGAAATCCGCCGTGTTGAACTACATCAACGGTCAGCGCATGAAGGGCGAGAACTCCACGCGGCGGATATCGCGGCATCGTTTCAGGCAGCCGTCACGGAGGTGCTCGTTCACAAGGCGTTCGAGGCGATTCATGCGGCGGGGCGAGATACCCTTGTCCTTGCTGGCGGCGTTGCGGCAAATGCTGCCCTCGAGCAGCAGCTGCGTGCGCGGGCGGAGCAGGAGGGCATCCGCTATCTCTATCCTTCGCTGCGTCTCTGTACGGATAACGCCGCCATGATTGCCTGCCGCGGTGCCTATCAGGCGGCGGCAGGGAAGTACAGCGATCTCTATCTGAACGCTGTGCCGGGACTGGATTTTTACTTGTAATTGTGAGAGCTGATGTGACATGGTGCATCGGCTCTTTTTATTTGTCCATAGCCCTTCATGACAAAGGGCAAGGTCTTTTCGTTGCAATGATGAATCCCATTCGTTATAATGAGGTCTATCAGGGGGCGAGAGGGGCGGTCACATGGAACTAACGGCACGTATGCGGACGATACTGTCTCTGCTTCTTGCCGCGTCCGGCTATGTGACTGCCGAACATATCGCCGCAGAGCTCGGTGTCAGCGCACGTACTGTGACGCGCGAGATGCACGGGATCGAGACGGCACTGGAGCCCTATGGCGTGATGCTTCTTCGGCGCACGGGTGCGGGATTCATGCTCAGTGGGGATGCCGCAGCGCTTGGGCATCTGCGCACGGAGCTTTCTTTGGCGGATGTGCACAGCACACTGACCCCCGATCAGCGGCGTTCCATCCTGATCACACGTCTCCTCATGGCGGATGAGCCGCTCAAGCTCTTTGCTCTGGCACATCTTCTGCACGTGACCGACAGTACCGTCAGTCATGATCTCGATCGTCTGCAACCGTGGCTTGCCGCACAGCAGATCACGCTCGTGCGTCGTCCCGGACTCGGCGTCTACGTCGAAGGGGCGGAGCGGGATATCCGCCGTGCACTGGTTCGCATCATCCACGATTATGTGGATGAAAAGGAACTCCTTGCCCTCATCGGGGATGATGCGGCTGAGGAGGGACCGGCGTACGCGGCAGATCGTGCCCCTGCTCGGCCTCGTTGATCCCGCGCAGATCCGCCGCATTGATGACGCTGTTGCAGCGGAGACGCAGGATCGTAACATCCCAGACAGCGCACGCGTCGGGCTTGTCGTCCATCTCGCGCTCGCCGTGCGGCGGCTGCAGCAGGGTGATACGATTGCGATGGATGCGGGGACGCTGGAGGAGCTGCGGCAGACAGAAGAATTTTTCTGTGGCAGAGACGATTGCGGCGCGGATGGGGAGGTATTCTCCATTTCCATCCCTGCAGCGGAGATCGGCTATATCACCATGCATCTGCTCGGTGCACGCGGCATGACGCTCCCCTCGGGGGGCGGGCGCGTGGATAATTTTCCGGCTGGTGCAGATTGCGCAGTCGATCGTGCGGCGCGCCTCCGAAAAAGAGCGGTGCGCCGCTCATGCGCAGCCGTACGCTGCTCACGGGCCTCGTGAATCACCTGCCCCGGCACTGCATCGTCTGAAACTCCACATGGATATCCGCAATCCTCTGCTCGCGCAGATGGAGGAAGAACATCCGGAGCTCATGGAGATCGCACGGCATGCGATTCCCATGATGGAGGAGGAGGCAGGGATGCCGGTGCCCGATGATGAGGTTGCCTATATTGCCATTCACATCGGTGCGGCATTGACGGAGGCGGGCGGGGATCGCCCCGCCGCACGCGTTCTGGTCGCCTGTCCGACAGGTCTTGGGACGAGCCGCCTGCTTGCGAGCCGTCTGCGCCGATCCCACGAGCGGATTCGTGTGGTCGGTGTCGTCTCCTCGCTTGCCCTTACCGCGCAGGAGATTCTGCGGCGTTCGGCGGACTTCGTGGTCTCCACGGTACCGCTTTCGCCGCTTCCTGTTCCGGTCGTTGTTGTCAGTGTGTTTTTGACGGCAGCAGATCGGGCACAGATCGATGCCGTTCTTGCCGACTGCAGCGCACATCATACGGAGGTGCCGGCGGATCCCGCACCGCTGCCGTTTCCAGTAGTGATGGCGGAGATTCATCGCCGCAGCGGGTTGATCTGCGATCTGCTCACGGACTTTCACCTGCAGGACAATGTATCGGCGGTATCCATTGAGCAGCTTGCCGACGCGGCGGCGCATCTTCTCCTCACAGAGGACGCGGCAGCGGAAAGAGTTTTGCTGTCGAGCTCCCTGCGGCGGGAGAACATCGCTCCGACGTGGGCTGCACCGCAGATGATTCTTCTCCATGGGTGTTTTGCACGGCAGGAGAGAGCGCGCTTTGGCGTTATGCATCTTGCGCATCCGCTCCCTTATGGAGGGGATGCCGTACAGACCGCGTTGGTCATGCTCGCGCCGGCGGGAGAGGCGGAGATGGAACGACAGATACTCGGGCATATCGCGGCACAGATCGCAGACCGCCCGACATTTGCCGACATCCTCGCGCACGGAGATGCGGCGGGGATACGCCGCGAGCTCGAATACGTTTTTGAAGAGCATTTTTCGGGAACATCTCGAACAGCTCTTGTAAAGAATCACTGATAAATTCAGTGATTCAACTAAACTAACGGGGCCAGATGCTCCATATTGTCTGTTTTTACAAAGGGGATTTTTTTATGAGTCAGCAAGGCGGAGGGGCACAGGAGGCCATGCAGAAGTTTGCCGCTTCCCTGTCCGGCATGGTGATGCCGAACATCGGCGCATTTATCGCATGGGGGTTCTTAACGGCACTCTTTTATTCCGACGGGATGGATGCCAAACGAGTATCTGGCACAGGTCGGCGGTCCGATGAGCAAGTGGCTTATCCCGCTGCTGATCGGCTACAGCGGCGGCGCAGCAGTCTACGGACACCGTGGCGGCGTCATGGCGGCGATTGCCACATCGGGCATCATCGCCGGCTCGGAGATTCCGATGTTCCTCGGCGCCATGATTATGGGACCTCTGGGTGGCTATCTGATCAAGAAGTTTGACAATGCCGTACGTGACAGCATCCCTGGGGATTCGAGATGCTCGTCAACAACTTCTCGCTCGGCATCTTCGGCGGTATCCTCGCAATGATTGCCTTTGCTGTGGTCGGCCCCGTGGTCAGCGGCGCAAACAACATCCTGCGCAGCGGCGTGGAGGCGATTGTCGCGGCAGGACTTCTGCCGCTGGCATCCATCATCATTGAGCCCGCAAAGGTGCTCTTCCTCAACAATGCACTGAATCATGGCGTGCTCAGCCCGCTCGGCATTCAGCAGGCACAGGAATACGGCAAGTCCATGTTCTTCCTGCTCGAGGCGAACCCCGGCCCGGCTTTGGTATTCTGCTCGCCTACTGGATGTTTCGGCAAGGGCATGGCTAAGTCGTCCTCGCCGGGAGCCATGATTATCCACGTACTCGGCGGTATTCACGAGATCTACTTCCCGTACATCCTCATGAAGCCGATCCTCATCATCGCCGCGATCGCGGGCGGCATGTCCGGCGTCTTTACGCTCGGCCTCCTCGGCGGCGGTCTGATTGCTCCGTCCTCGCCGGGCTCGATCTTCGCGATTATCGCGATGACCCCGAACACCTCGGCACTCGTTGCCAATCTTTCGGCATTTGCCGTAGCGACGGTGGTATCCTGCGCGGTTGCTTCTGTCTTTATCAAGATGTCGAAGGATGTCGAAGACGACTCGCTGGAGTCGGCGCGTGAGGACATGGCAGAGCGCAAGAATCGCGGCAAGGAGCTGCCCGCAGAGAAGAAGGTTGCGGGCAAGGATCTGAAGGTCATCGTCTACGCCTGTGATGCGGGCATGGGCTCGTCGGCACTCGGTGCGGCAGCACTGCGCAAGAAGCTCAAGAAGGACGGCTACAAGGATATCTCCGTGACGAACTGCGCCATCGGTGCAATCCCGCAGGAAGCGCAGCTGGTCATCTCGCATGAGAAACTCGCCGAGCGTGCCCTTGCGGATTCGCCGCAGGCAGAGCATATCTGGGTGCGCGATTTCACGCAGAACAACGTCTATGAGATCGTTACGGCGCGCCTGAAAGAGGCTGCGGTAGAGACCTCTGCACCGGCCGCAGGCGCACAGGAAGAGGCGGCAGAGACGGTGAGCGCGGATGTTCTGCGTCAGGAAAACGTGAAGATCGGACTCCCCTCGGTCAGCCGCGAGGAAGCGATCACGGCGGCAGGCAAGATGCTCGTCGCAAGCGGCTATGTTGATGAGGGCTACGTACAGGGCATGCTCAACCGCGAGCATGATCTTTCCACCTACATCGGCAAGGGCATTGCCATCCCGCACGGAGAAAACGCAGTCAAGGACACGATCAAGAAGACGGGCATCGTCGTCTGCCAGTACCCCGACGGGGTGAAGTTTGGCGATGAGACGGCATATCTCGTGATCGGTATCGCGGGCGTCGGCAACGATCATCTTGCGATCCTTGCCAATATCGCAACGATGGTCGGCGACTACACGGATGAGCAGCTCGAGCAGCTCTTCAAGACGAAGAGTGCCGATGAACTCTATCACGTCTTTACGAAAGCGGATTGAAAGGACATGACCATGAAACAGGCAATCCATTTCGGCGGCGGCAATATCGGCCGCGGCTTTATCGGGGAACTGCTCGTGCGCTCGGGCTATGAGGTCACCTTTGTCGATGTGGCGGATGCTCTGGTGGATGAGATCAATGCACGCCGTTCCTATGATATCGAGGTGGTCGGCGATACGCCGAAAAAAATCCACGTCGAGCACGTCAAGGCGATCAACAGCAACAAAGATCTCGAGGCTCTGCTCGCTGCGTTCGTCACGGCGGACATTGTCACCACGGCGATCGGGCCGAATATCCTGAAATTCATTGCACCGAACATTGCCAAGGGGATTGCGCGGCGCCTTGAAAAGACGGATGCACCGCTGAACATTATCGCGTGTGAGAATATGGTCGGCGGCTCGACGGTGCTGAAGAACTTTGTCTATGAGCACCTCGCTGACGATATCAGGGAGAAAGCCGCACGCTGTATCGGATTCCCCGATGCGGCGGTTGACCGCATCGTGCCGATCCAGCATAACGAGGATCCGCTGCTCGTCAAGGTTGAGCCGTTCTGCGAGTGGGATGTGGATCGCACGGGTGTCGTCGGCGCAGAGCCGCAGATCGAGGGGCTGACATGGGTGGATAACCTCGAAGCCTACATCGAGCGCAAGTTGTTCTCCGTCAATACGGGACATGCCTCCATTGCCTACATGGCATATTTGAAGGGCATCGAGGACATCGCCTCGGCGATGCAGGACGAGGAGATCGTCGCGTTTGTCCGCCGCGTCTGGGCGGAGACGAGTGAACTCCTGATCGAGAAATACGGCTTTGACCGTGAAACGCATGCAGAATACATCCGCACGGCAGAGTCGCGGTTCAAGAATCCGCATCTCTCCGATGCTGTGACGCGCGTCGCACGCGGGCCGAAGCGCAAGCTCGGCGCGAAGGATCGTCTCGTCTCGCCCGCCAATCAGCTCGTCGCACGCGGAAAAAACCCGAGGCGCTTGCGACGGTCATCGCTGCCGCCCTCCATTTCGACTACGCGGAGGATCCTGAGGCAGTCGAGGTACAGGCATATCTCAAGGAGCACGGCTTCGAGAAGGCACTCACGCACTTCACGGAGATTCCGGCAGACTCAGAGCTGTTCAAGCTCATTCTTGAGAAGAATGCAGAGTTGAAGAAATAAATTCTAAGGGATCGCTGATACAATGAGTTATCAGTGCTTCCCTAATAGGATGACGGTACAATCGAGGTATTGTCATCCTTTTTTATATACAGATGTCTGTGTTATAATGAGAAAAGTTTCTTGACGAAGTAATCATTTGCAATATGGAGTACATGATGACAGAACGTCCTGCATTTGAGGAGCTTTCATCCTATAAAGAATTTCAAAAGTATTATTGGTATCGGGCAGAATTGGTGGAAATTTGCAAGAGCATTGGCGTTGATCACACAGGAGTAAAGACGGAACTCAATCACAATATTGCCGAATACTTTAAGGGGCACCGCATCAAAAAGTATCCCGCTCCGTGTCATCCGTATCATCAGATACAATCACTTTGGACACACCTCTGCTTGGCTGTAAATTTTCCTTCAATGCAAAGTTCCGGGTATATTTTTTCATCGTTGACAGGGATTGTACCGTTTAAGTTTACAGCGAATATGGCGACGGCATGGCGGCGAGTGAAGGCGGTGCAGGACACGGCGTTTACCATACGCGACCCTGCTGAAGGTATACGAGGGAGATTCTGCCTATGCGACACTACGACGCATCTGCGTGTGAATGGAATCAATTCTAAAAAGATTTTTGCGCAGATGAGGGCAATGATCGATTTAAGCCCAAATTACAAGCCGCGGCTGCTCTGGAATATCATACGCGCGTCTGATCAACTGAAAATTTATTCTCCTGCCTTGGTGCAGGAGAATATGGAGATATTGGAGAAATTTGCTTCCTCGAAGTCTATATAAGGAGGATTTACATGAATTACCGTAAACTAGGGAATCTCACGGTCTCATCTGTCGGGCTTGGCTGCATGGGGATGAGTCAGAGCTATGGTGCGCCCGCCGACAAGAAGGAGATGCGCGAGTTGATCGCCGCTGCTGTAGATATGGGCATCACGTTCTTTGACACGGCGGAGGTATACGGTACACCCGATGATCCACATGACAACGAGCGGTTGGTCGGCGCAGCCCTTGCGCCCTATCGCGATAAGGTCGTCCTCGCGACGAAGTTCGGGATCCATTTCGATATGAGCTTGCTGAAAGAGGGCAAAAGCCCCATCGTCCCCGATGCACGCCCTGCGGTGATCCGCGCATCGGTGGATGCCTCTCTGCAGCGGCTTGGGACAGATCACATCGATCTCTTCTATCAGCACCGCGTCGATCCGAAGATCCCGGCCGAGGAGGTCGCGGGCGTGATGGCAGACCTGATAAAGGAAGGAAAAATTCTTCACTGGGGGATCTCGGAGGCCTCAGAGGAGGATATTCGCCGTGCGCATGCCATTTGTCCGCTGACTGCCGTGCAGAATCGTTACTCCATGATGGCGCGTACGCATGAGCGGATTTTTCCCCTGTTCTCGAGGAACTGGGGATCGGCTTTGTCGCGTTTTCGCCCTTTGCCAACGGCGTGTTGACCGGGGCGTATGACAGGACGTCGGTCTTTGCAGAGGGGGATATGCGTGCGCGTATGCCGCAGTTCAGCCCCGCGGCGATGGCGGAGAACGCGGAGCTCCTCGCACTCCTGCGTACGCTCGCGGAAGAGAAGGGGGCGACGAGCGGACAGATTGCACTCGCGTGGATGCTTTGCAAAAAGCCGTATATTGTGCCGATCCCGGGAACGCGCAAGCGTGCGCGGCTGGTGGAGAAATGCAGGAGCCGCCGATATCCGGCTTTCGGCAGGGGATGTTGCCGCCATTGATACGGAGCTTGACCGGATGCCCATGTCTGCCGTCTTTGGAGAAATGCGTATGAAAAAGTAAGGAGATGTAAAGAAGATCACAGCTATGTGATAAATATTATATATCGTTGAAAATGAGAAGAAGTATTCGAAACGTGACGAGAAGCGTTCGGATACTTCTTTTTCTTCAATAATCACGCGATATGAACTGAATTCATTTTTGAAATAGTCTACACACATAAAAATATTTTATACAAAAAGTATTTCATATTCTATTCAGATACGTGTTAAAATAAATCAAAGTTATGGAAGGAATGAATATGGTTGAAATCTCCTTTAATCAAGTCAGTCACAGCTTCGGATCCCATGAAATTCTGCGGCAGCTGACATGTTCCTTTCATGGCGGCGTCATTACCTCCGTTGCAGGGGGAATGGGAGCGGCAAATCGACGCTGCTCCGTCTCGCCGGTCGTCTGATCCTTCCAACGAAAGGGGAAGATTGAGACGACACTGGATGGCAAGTCGATCTGTGGAGCGGACTATCGCCGCATTCTCGCGATGGCGACACCCGAGATGGAGCTGTATACCCGCCTTTCCGTACGTGAGAATCTGACCTTCTTTCTCTCGCACGCGGGATCTGCCCAGCGGATGGATTGCTGGAAGGACTCTTGGAGCGTGTGGGACTGCTCGTCTGAGGTGCTGCCGCGCATGGCGGGGAACTCTCGACGGGCATGCGTCAGCGTGTACGACTCGCCGTTCTCCTCGGAGCAGACGCACCCATCTGGCTCCTCGACGAGCCGGGACTTGCCCTCGATGTGCACGGACGGGAACTGCTCACTGCGGAGGCGCGGCATGCAGCTGAGCGCGGACGCCTCATCCTGTGGGCGACGAATGAACCGGAGGAAAGGAAGGCGGCGGATGCGTGCATCGATCTTACCGATAGTTCTGCACGTTGCTGCTAAGGAACTGCGTGACGGCGTACGCCACCGTGCGGGCTATGTCACGATGGGGATGTTCGCACTCACGGTGATCGCGTTCATGAGTATGTCGCTTGCGTGGGGGACGATGGATGTCCGTCTTGCCGCAGCGCTGTTCTGGATTGTCCTGTTCTTTGCAGCGACGCTGCAGGGAGAACGGCTTTTTGCCGAGGAGGAGGCCGCGGGAACACTGCTTTTCCTTCGGATCTATGTTCCGGCACAGGCCGTGCTCTTCGGCAAGATGGCAGCGCATCTCGTCACACTCATCGTGCTTGCTGTCATTACCTTGCCTCTTGTGATCATTTTGATGGATGCACCGCTTGTCCTCAATGCCGTTTTTCTCGGGACACTGCTTCTGGGACTTTGGGGCATGGCGGCGGCGGATACGCTCCTCGCGGCGGTCGCCGCAGGGGCAAGCGTACGCGGTGGGCTCGTTCCCGTGCTCCTGCTTCCGTCGATGCTGCCGATTCTCCTGCCTGCGATCTCTCTCTCGGCGGGTGGAGGAGAGCCGGTACTCCTTGGCGGTATCGCACTCTACGATATGATGCTCACGGTGGGGGCATCGATGCTGTTTGATTCTCTCTGGATCGAGAGTTAGATAGGAGTCTTAATGCTTGTCGGAGTGATTGCCGTGCTGACACTCGCATCGCTCGGTGCTGTGTTCTTCATCGTTCCGCCCGCCGAAGGGCTGGGGAACTATGTGCGCATCGCATTCTTTCACATTCCAACGGCATGGGTCGCCGTCGTCGCATTTTTTGGTGCTGCCTACTGGGGCGCACGCTATCTGAAGACACGGGAGCTGCGCTATGACGCAAAGAGCGCCCGCTCTGCTATCCTCGGTCTGATCTTCACCCTCATGGCGACGGTGAGCGGAGCGGTTTTCTCTAAGCTGACATGGGGTGCCTACTGGAACTGGGATCCCCGGCAGACGACGATCTTCGTCCTCCTGCTGATCTACGCCGCATACGTGACACTGCGCATGACGATGCGGGACGAACGTGCCCGCGCATCCTCCTCTGCCGTGTATGCGCTCTTCTCCTTTATCGCTGTTCCTTTTCTGGTCTTTATCCTGCCGCGGATGTTCTTCTCTCTCCATCCATCACCCGTCCTCAATGAGACAGGACGCATCGACATGGATGCAGTGATGCTCGGGACACTCGTGCTTTCATTGATTGATATGACACTGATCTACATTTGGCTGATGAAACGGGGGGAACCCAATGCGTAAATATTTTTTCCTCATTCTGATTCTGGGATTTATCGGCTATGCCGGCTACTTTTTGCCGACTCGGTCACGCCGTACGTCAGTGTAGCAGATGCGCGCGCCGCACAGCGCAATGTGCAGGTCAAGGGCATCCCCGACGACACGGTTGCCCCGCACATGGAGGACGGACATTTTGTCTTTTCCATCGCCGATGAGGAGACGGGAGAGACGATGCTCGTACGATATAAGGGAGCAAAGCCGGATACGTTCGACGACGCATATCACGTTGTCGCCATCGGAAAATATACGGGCGATGCCTTTGCAGCGGATAAGCTGCTCATCAAATGCCCGTCCAAATATGAGGAAGAAAAAGGAAAGGCTCGCGCATGATCGGTACGGTACTCTTAGGTTTTGTTCTTCTCTTTGCACTCAGTGCAGTGTTCTTTGATGCCAAGGGCAGTGATTGCGGCAGCCGCATCTCTGCCATCCTCGCAGGACTTGCTGCCGTCGGTGCGTCAGCCGTTCTCTTTGCCATTATCCTGTCCAATGATTTCAGCTACTCGTATGTGGCGAGCTACTCCTCCATCGATCTGCCCGCTGATCTACAAGATCTCGGCATTCTGGGCAGGGCAGCAGGGCTCGTTCCTCCTCTGGCTCCTCATTCACGCACTTGTTGGTACGTATATGGTCTGCACCAACCGTCTGACGGCGACGGGGCGGATCATCTATCATCTCCTGACGGCGATGCTCGTCATTCTCGTATTCATCAAGAGTCCCTTTACTCCCGCCGAGCATATTATGCCCGACGGGTACGGGATGAACCCGCTGCTGCAGGATCCGTGGATGGCCGTGCATCCGCCGATCATCTTTCATCGGCTATGCGCTCCTCGCCGTTCCCTTTGTTTACTCGCTTGAGAGCATGATGCGCAGCCCCGCAGACGGAGACTTTCTCACACCGATGCGCCGCTGGACGCTCATCGCGTGGTCGTTTCTCGGCGCAGGCATCTTCATCGGCGGCTACTGGGCATACAAGGTGCTCGGCTGGGGCGGCTACTGGGGCTGGGATCCCGTGGAGAACTCCTCGCTCGTACCGTGGCTGCTCTCCTGTATCCTGCTCCATCTGATTGCCGTCGCACGTACGCGGCGCGGCGCGTTCTATCTCGTCCATCTCGCGGCGGTCTTCTCCTATGCGTTCGTTCTCTATGGGACGTTCCTGACCCGCAGCGGTATCCTCGGAGACTTCTCCGTACACTCCTTTGCGGGGTCGGACATCGGCTTTTACATCGCCCTTGCGAATGGCATCATCCTGCTCTTTGGACTCATCGTCCTTGTGCGTCAGATGGATCGTCTTCCGCAGGGGGCGGTCTACAGCGAACACCGCAGCCGCAGCTTCCTCATTCTGCTCGGCATGCTGCTCCTCGTCTTTCATCACGGTTCTCGTGTTCTTCGGTATGTCGATGCCGCTGATCTCGGGGCTCATGGGTGAGAGTGCGGCGGTGGATACGAGCTACTACGTGCGGACGACCCTGCCGATTGCCATTGTGCTTGCCCTTTTGATGGGGCTCGGCTCGCTCATGTCGTGGAACGGAACGATGGGGAAGCGTCCCTACTGGATCTTCGCTCTCACCGTTCTTGGCGGTGTTGCAGCGGGGGCGGTCGGCGTCACGGACATCCCCTCCGTCCTTCTGGCATCCTTTGCGCTCTTTGCGGCAGCAGCGGCTGCTGAGACCTATCGTCGGCATCAGATCGGTGTTGGCGGACTGCTGGCTCACGTCGGTACAGGCATGGCGCTCTCGCCTTTATCCTCTCGGGCAGCGGCAGTCAGACGACCTCCGTTGATCTGACGCCGGATGTTCCGCAGGAGGTCTACGGACACACGGTGGTCTATCGCGGACAGGACTTTGCCGAAAATAGCAAGGAAAAGTCCTATCGCTACGAGGTGGACGGAACGCCCACCGAGGCAGTCACGAAACTGCGCGGGAGCGGCGAGGATGCGGCACGTGAGCCCGCGATCGCCAGAAGTCTCGCGGGAGATATCTACATCGCTCCAACGCCGACGACGGCAGAGCATGACGAGATGATCCTGCGGCGCGGAAGGACGGTCATGGGCATCAACGACTATGCCTACCGCTATGAGGGCGTATCCTTTGAACCGCAGGGCGGCGGAAAGGCCCTCGTCACAGCGCAGATCGAGCTGACGGACGGGAGAGGCAGTGGATACGGTCGAACCAACGATACTTGCCACCGATACGGGAGGACATCCCGCCCGATCGATGTGATGGATGGCAAAATTCCGCATACGCCTCACAGGTGTATCTGCGGATGAGCGTGATATACGGCTGGAGATTCTGCCCTCCTTGGCGGAGGAGATGGCGATGCCGGTGACGGCTTCCATCAGTACGAAGCCCGGTATATCGCTCCTGTGGCTCGCCTGTGTGCTCGTGACAATCGGCGGTCTCGTCGCGGCACGGCAGACGGTAAGTCCTGCCAAAGGGGGTGACGCGGAAGATCCGCTCGGTAAGAAATCATAGAAGGGAGGAAGGACACATGAATTTGAAGGAGTTCGTGCAGCAGAACACACTCCGCTGCGTCATCGGCGCATTTGTTCTGGGCATCATCGTCGTTGCGGGCGGTATGGTCATGGACAAGGCGTCGGCATCACCGAAATTCTGCGGAACCTGTCACGCCATGAAGCACGAAGCGGCGACACATGCCATGTCGACCCATGCGGACGTTGCCTGTGTGGAGTGCCATCTGCCGCACGAGAATGTCGCCATTTACTACATGGAAAAAGGGCAGACCGGTATGCACGATACGCTGCATCAGGTGCTGAACGACTACCCCGTGCACATCAAGATCTCGGATCATGGGCGGGATATCGTCAACAGCAACTGCCTGCGCTGTCACAGCTCGACAATGGGCAATGTATGCGTGGATAAGGGCAAGGACGGAAGTGCGACCTGCACGAAGTGTCACAGCCGGATTCCACATGGTTCCAATCCTTTAGAAGGGGGGATAAGAGTTGAGTAACAGAAAGAAAATCATTGCGGGTGTTGCCGGCGTCTGTGCCCTGTTCTTTGGATTCGTTGCCGTTCGCATCGGTGCGCAGCCGAATGACGACAGCGTGAAGCTGGTCGCCATCCAAGGCGGGACGGAAGCCAAGATCGGCAAAGAGGCGTACAAGGATGCCTATCCGCTCCAGTACAATTCCTTCATGAAGAACAATGAGGAAGCCCCGTCGCCCACGGGCTACGGCGGCAGCATGGAGGGCAACTCCAATCTCGAACACCAGCCCGAGATGCTCGAGAACTTCAAGGGATACAAGTTCGCCATCCAGTATGACGATGACCGCGGGCATACGTATGCGGGCTACGATCTCCCTGCATACGAAGAGGCTTCCGGGACAGAAGGGAGTTGTCTACAGTGCAAGGGTTCGTATGTTTATGATGTGTACTTCAAAGAAGGTGGATGGGCGTATGCATCGAAGCCGTTTGATGAAGTTGCGGCTCCCATCACCGACGATGAGTGGTTCGGCTGCTCGACATGCCACGATCCCGATACGATGCAGCTGCGCGTCTATCAGCAGGGCTTCATCGAGGCAATGGCACGCCGTGGTGTCGATGTGAATGCCGCACCACATAATGATATGCGCGCCTATGTCTGTGCGCAGTGCCATACGGAGTACTACTTCACTGCTGAGGACGGACGTGTGAACCACCCGTACGACAACGGCCTCGATGCCGAGTCCGAGTACAAGTTCTATCAGACCGGGCAGGCGGGCGGATTCAAGGGCGACTGGGTGCACCCCGACTCCAAGACGATGATGCTCAAGGCGCAGCATCCGGAATTCGAGACGTGGGCGACGAGCGTCCATGCCGATGCCGGTGTTACCTGCGTGGACTGCCACATGCCCTATATGCGTGACGGCGGAAAGAAGTACACATCGCACTGGATGTCGAGTCCGCTGAAGTACACGAAGGAAGCATGTCTGAAGTGTCATGATGAGAGCGAGGAGACTCTGGTCGCCCGCGTCAAGACCATCCATGACAATACCTTTAAGGTTCAGCGCATCGCGGGACAGTCGGTCGCAAAGGCACATCTCACGGTCAAGGCTGCAATGGAGGCAGGCGTGCCCGACGCATCGCTCGAAGATGCCCGTGCAAAGCTCCGCGAAGCACAGTGGTACTGGGATTGGGTCGCTGCCGAGAACGGCATGGGCTTCCACAACCCCGACAAGATCATGCGCACCCTCGGTCTCTCGATTGACCTGGCACATCAGGCAGTCGAGTCCGCACAGGCTGCACAGTATGGGATCAAGCCGATCTGATCGAAATAGACAGAGCGGAAAAAAAGAATCGCCTCATGCCGAGGCGATTCTTTTTGATGGACAGATCAGAGCATACCGCTCATCCAGATCAGACGGAGTCCGAGCCCGAACATGGCGAGAGCAAGCAGAACGAGAATGACCTTGGATTTTGTCTTTTTCGAGAGGGCGGCTCCGATCTGTGCGCCGATGGCGGCACCGATGGAGATGCAGATGGCGGGCGTCCAGATGACGTGACCGAGCCAGACATGGCTGATGACGCCGAAGGCCGCCGAGCAGGCGAGGACGAAATGCGAGGTCGCCGTCGCGACGTGGACGGGGAAGCCGAGCAGGTAGACCATGAGGGGGACGTGAATCACGCCGCCGCCGATGCCGAAGATGCTCGAGATAAAGCCGACACCTGCACTTGACCCAACGCCGAGGGAACGGTTGAAGGTGAAGTCTGCAGGGAAGGGTGTGCACATCCGCGTGCTTTTTATGCGTGGCATTCCAGTACATCATAAGAGCCATGAGCAGGAGGAACGAACCATAGGATATGTAGAGCATCGGTCCCGTGAAGTCATCGACGATGTATGAGCCGAGAAACGCACCGGGCAGTGTCGCAAGAGCAAAAGGGGACTGCTGCGGCGAAGTAGACGCGTTTTTGACGGATGTAGGCAAATGTCCCCGAGAGCGCATTGGCACAGACGATGACGAGCGATGTGCCCGTGATCTGAGCCGCCGTGTGAAAGTACGGATAGATCCCACCGTCCGACAGAAAGAAGATGAAGATCGGCACGCAGATCAGTCCGCCGCCGATGCCGACCAGCGTGCCGAACGTGCCCACGAAAGAGTCCAAGCAGAAGAATAGCAGAATATCAAGTCCCCATAAAACAACCTCCTCCAATATCATTTTGCATGCCAGAAAAGGGGCTCATGCGAAATGTATTCATGATTATAGTACATCGAAAGGATTAGACAAGAGGGGAGTTATGATATGATAATCGCCGAGAAGCTAATAATTCTTTAGGACTGATTGTAAGGGGCTTCTTTATCATTGTGCGGAAGGAGGGCAGGCATGGGGGCGCCGGTGCACACCGGCATATCGTGTATTTATTTTAGGAAGAAGTGACAAGCAATGGTTACATTTCTTGGCGCGCTCGCGACGCTCATCGTCGGCTATCTGGTCTATGGAGCAATCGTCGACCGGGCATTCGGGCGTACGGGGAGGTAGCACCTGCGATTCGTCTGGAAGACGGCGTGGACTATATCCCGCTGCCGACGTGGAAGGTGTTTCTCATCCAGCTCCTCAATATCGCAGGCCTTGGCCCGATCTTCGGTGCGCTTGCGGGAGCGCTCTGGGGACCCAGCGTCTACCTCTGGATCGTCTTTCGGTACGATCTTTGCAGGCGGCGTGCATGACTATCTCTCGGGCATGATTTCGTTCCGTGAGGATGGCAAGAGCTCTCGGAGGTCGTCGGCAAGAATCTGGGGCATATCATGCTTCAGGTGATGCGCGTATTTTCGATTGTCCTCCTCGTTCTCGTCGGTGTCGTCTTCATGACGGGGCCTGCGATGCTGCTTTCTAAGCTGACGGGGCAGGCGGTGCTCTTCTGGCTCGCTGTCGTCTTTATTTACTATACGCTGGCAACCCTGCTGCCGATCGACCAGATCATCGCACGGTTCTATCCGCTCTTCGGCATCTGCCTCATCGTCATGGCACTCGGCATCATGGGCGGAATGCTCTTCGGTGTCGGCGGACATACGATGCCCGAGATGACGCTGGAGAACCTGCATCCGCAGCATCTTCCGATCTGGCCGCTGCTCTTCATCACCGTTGCCTGCGGTGCAGTCTCGGGATTCCACGCGACGCAGTCACCGATCATGGCGCGCTGCCTGAAGGATGAGCGCATGGGACGCCCCGCGTTCTACGGCGCAATGGTCGCTGAGGGCATCATCGCGCTCTGCTGGGCGGCGGCAGGTGCGACGTTCTACGACGGCACACCGGGCCTTGGCGCGGCACTCAAGGAGGCCGGCCCCGGCGGCGTTGTCTACGAGGTCTGCAACGGCTTCATGGGGGCAATCGGTGTCGGTGGGGTCAGCATCGGTGCTATTCTCGCGATGCTGGGTGTTATCGCCTGCCCGATCACCTCGGGCGATACGGCCTTCCGCTCGGCGCGTCTGACGCTTGCCGACTGGCTGAACGTTCCGCAGAAGGAGTCGTCGAAGCGTCTGATGATCGCCATCCCGATGCTCGCCATCGGCTTGATTCTTTCGCAGATGGACTTCTCCATCATCTGGCGTTACTTCTCGTGGGCAAACCAGACACTCGCGATGATTATGCTCTGGACGGGCACGGCATACCTCTACCTCAATAAACCGGGCTCGTATGCATACGTGATCGCGCTCCTGCCCTGCGATCTTTATGTCGGCGGTGACGACGACCTACCTCCTGCAGGCACCGGAGGGCTTTGGTCTGCCGACGAGCATTACCTATCCGGCGGGCATCGGCTTCGCTATACTCTTTACGGCACTCTTTGTGCGTGCGTTCATTCTGCGCAAAAAGAACGGCCTGACATGAAATATACCGCTGCACGGCTTTTTTGAAGAAAAACCGCGTGACAGCGGTTTTTTTCTTGCAAATAGATGAAAAACTATGGTAAAATAGTCATGGGAGTATTTACTCGTAACGGATAAAGGGAGGCACATTTACATGGCAAAGAGCACGGAGAACGAGCCGAAGCTCGAAAAAGCAGGCAGAGAAGCTGATCGAGAAGAAGGAAGCTGCTGCCGCAGAGGGTGCGACGAAGGCGGAAAAGTTCCAAGCATTCCTCAAAGATAACGACATCAATTACTTTTGAGTCGCAGGCACTTTCCGATGAGTTCCACACGACGATCTTCCGCTCGCGCATCGAGGCGAAGGGGCAGATCATGCCGATGGCGATCTTCATCGACGACAGTATCTTTACGATGATCCGCACGCAGGTTGCGACGGGCATCAACGAGAAGAACATCGACAGCATCAAGAGCCACCTCAATATGCTCAATGCGGAGTACAAGATCTTCAAGTACTATCTCCGCGAAGATGGCAATATCTATCTCGATGTCTGTGTCCCGTTCGTCGATGAGACCTTCGACAGCCGCATGATTCAGACGCTCCTGCCGATTCTCGTGCAGCAGCTCGAGACCGTGTATGAGGATCTCATGGCGGTGGTCTGGGCGAAAAATAAATCTCAGTCATGCTGACGCGATACCTTTCCCGCATTTCGGCGGTATCGTGATTCTGAGCGACAATATGAAGACTGCCGGTCTGGCAGTCTGATGCCCTGTGTTGATTTCCCGTCAAAATCCAAGTACAAATATCAGAGAGTAATTTTTCTGACGGGGGATGGCGTGAACATAAAACAGATGATCGGCGGACGACAGTTCTGGTCGCTGCTTGCTGTCCTTGCCATTCTTCTCGGTGTCCTGCTCATTATCGGACATCCGAAGGAAACGCCTGCGCCCTCACCTCCGCTGCCACCCGAGGACGATGTGAAGGTGACCGTGCTCAACTACCACATGATCAATTCGCGTTTCTCTCCCTTGCGGTTGAGCCATCGGATTTTGACTGGCAGATGAAGTATCTCGTCGATCATGGCTATCACACGATCAGCCCCGATGAGCTATACGACTATCTGGCAGGCACGGATCTCTGCCCGAGCGTCCTGTGCTCATCACGTTTGACGATGGATACGTTGATAACTATACCAATGCGTTTCCCATTTTGAAAAAGTATCACCTCAAGGCGACAGTCTTTGTCGTCACAGGCTTTCTGAGCAAGCGCAAGGGTTATCTCACATGGGATCAGGTGCGCGAGATGGAAAAGAGCGGTGTTACGATTGAGTCGCATACGGTGACGCATGCGGCTTTGCCGGAGCTGCCGGATGACCGTATCCGCGAGGAGCTTGTGGAGTCCAAGCGGCAGGCGGAGAGCGAATTGGGACATCCCGTCGAGTTCATCGCCTATCCGACGGGCGTCCACGATCTGCATATCGCAGAGCTCGCGAAGGAGGCAGGGTATAAGGCAGGCTTTACGGTCAAGTACAGCAACGTCGACCGCAACAGCAACGTCTTCGCCCTTGAGCGTGTGCCGATCTTCCGTACGGGCGCGACCAATGAAGATTTTGTCGACCGCCTGCACTATACCTCGAATATCACGCAGTACGGCTGGGTGCGAAATTGAATAAGAGATAAAGAGCCTATTGCACGAAACTGTAAACTTCGTACAATAGGGCTCTTTTTGTGCTTCTTTGCTGCTTACGGGGAAGGGGCTGCTGCGAAGCGATAGGGACGATGCAGCAGTTCATGCTTTCGTGTCGTTATTTCACGCGTTCCTGTACGAATCGGATGAACGCATCCGTTTCCTCCCTGATCGCGGAGTTTTGCCATATACATCTGGTTGCCCATCTGCGGCCACATGACCTCGGGCAGACGCTCGCACATGACGATGCTGTCCGCGTAGCGGCTGAGGATTTCTCAGTGTGTGTACGTAGCGGTGGAAATCACGCCGTCCCGCGTAGGCACAGCAGCAGTGTACGCCGCAGTCGGGGAGAAGGCGGCGGTTTGCCGTAATCATGTCTGCCCAGATTTCATAGACATCGGTGGAGTGTGCGAAATTCGTCATATCCGTCGTGTAGCCGCCCGCCGGGCGCATGTTGACTTCGAGCCCGACGTAGTCGCCGACGGCGCCGAGGCCCTGCTTTTGCCCTCGGTCAGGCGGAAGAACTCAAAGTGGACGAAACGGCTGTGTACGCGGAACGCCTTCAGTGCAGCGCGTCCCATCCGCTTCACCGTATCTGGGACAGTGGGTACCGTATAGTAGGAGAGGTCGAGCTGATAGAGAACGATGTCCATGACGGTCGGCGGCCAGACGGTCATGGACTCAAAGATCGGGTTCGCATCCGCATCGACGATGGCGTCGTAGGAGCAGATATCGCCTGCGACAAATTCCTCGATGACATAGGTGACGTCGGGCTTTGATGCGAAGAAATGCCGCAGCTCGTCATGCGTGTCGATGCGGTAAGCGCCTGTCGCACCTGCACCGACATCCGGTTTGACGATGACGGGGTAACCGACGGTATCGAGAAAGTCCTCGGCGGCAGAAAGGGTGGTCGCACGGACGAGGCGTGCCGTCGGGATGCCCGCTTTTTGGTAGTACGCCTTCATGGCGGATTTACTCTTGATATGCTCCATGTCTGCACTCTGCCAGCCCGTGCGGATGTTGAAGTCCGTGCGCAGACGGGCGTCATTCGCGAGCCAGTGCTCATTGTTGGACCTCGAGCCAGTCAATGCGCCCGTACTTTGAACGTGAAGAAGCCGACGGCGCGCAGCATCTGGTCATAGTCGTCGAGTGCGGGGACAAAGTAGTACTCGGTCAGTGCCTCGCGCATCTCACGCGTGAGCTGGTCGTAGGGCGTGTCGCCGATGCCGAGAACGTTTACCCCTTTTTTCTTTAAGCGGTCACAGAAGTTCCAGTAGACGTGTGGGAACTGTGGAGATACAAAGATGAAAATTCATACCGTTGCCCTCGCCCAATCACTGAAAATTTATTATACGATAAGTATAGGCTATCGAATCTTTGACTTTTGTCAGGTATGTATGAAAAAAAGATAAAAGTTATCACGACAAATGAAGGTCACTATCTGCTCGGTACGCGAAAGAGGAAGAAGAGGACGTGCGCCGTCCATACAACGCCGATGGCGATGCGTGCGTGCAGGTGATCGGCGAGAAGGAAGGAGATCCCCATGAGTGTGGTGACGGGGAGCATGATGCGGAGTTTTTCCATCGGCGTCATACCGCGTCGCCCTTGGCGCATAAGGAGCAGCGTTGTGCGGTAGATACGCGTCGTATGCAGCCAGTTCTCGAGGCGGCGGGAGCTGCGTGCAAAGCAGTATGCAGCGAGCAGGATGAAGGGAACGGTCGGGAGAATGGGGAGAAATGCCCCGAGAATGCCGAGTCCGAAGCTGAGAAATCCGAGGATGGAGAAAAAGATTTTTTTCAGGATCATGGTGTAGTATTCCTATCAATGAAATAAATTCTCATGAGCAAGAGAATATCATGCGCGCGAGAAAAGACAACGCAATATTTTGTGGTTTTTTCAATTTGTGCTATAATAAAAATGGTTTTTAGCGTATATGCTGGGATGCATGCGCTGGCATTGAGAGGAATGAGACGAACCGCATGATTCGAATGAAAAAAATGTCTCGAAGATATATGAGAATGGTGCTGTGGCACTGGACCATGTGAACATTGAGATTGCCAAGGGAGAGTTTGTCTTTGTCGTCGGGGTGAGCGGCGCGGGGAAATCCACGTTCATCAAGATGTTGTTTCGTGAGGAGCTGCCGACGGAGGGTGAGCTCTTCGTCAACGGGCACGATGTCGTGCACATGGATATGACCGACGTACCGTATCTGCGGCGCGGTCTGGGGGTCATCTTTCAGGACTACCGCCTCCTGTCGGATAAGACGGTCTATGAGAATGTGGCGTTCGCCATGCGTGTTATCGAGGCACCGCGCCAGATGATCCAGCGGCGCGTCAACGCTGTGCTCGACGTGGTCGGACTGCGTGACAAGTATCGCGATTTCCCCTCACAGCTCTCGGGCGGCGAGCAGCAGCGCGTGGCGATTGCCCGCGCCATCGTCAACGATCCTGCGATCCTCATCGCCGACGAGCCGACAGGAAATCTCGATCCGGAGACGAGCTGGGATATTATGGATATTTTCAAGCGCATCAATGCGGCAGGGACGACGATTGTCATGGCAACGCATGATAAGAACATTGTCGATACGATGCAGCGCCGTGTTGTCGCCATTGAGGACGGTAAGATCGTGCGCGATGAGCAGCGCGGGGGTACGGATATGAAAATTAGGACGGCGGAGTACTATGTGCAGGAGGTTCTGCGCTCCCTGCGCCGCAACAATTGGATGACGTTTGCGGCGGTCGGTACGGTCGCTGTCTCCCTCTTTATCCTCGGCGTATTCCTCATTCTCGCACTCAATATGAACCGCGCGGCGTCGATGCTCGAGTCGCAGGTGCAGATCAGCGTCTATCTAAAGGACGATCTGAGCGAGGACGCAGAGCAGAATGTCGGTGCCAAGATCAAGGCACTCCAGGGCATCGAGTCCGTGAAGTACGTCGGGCGTGACGAGGCAAAGGGCGCCTCTCCGAGCGTCTGGGCGAGCAGAAGTATCTGCTCGATGCGCTCGGCGACAAGAACCCGCTGCCGAACGCCTATGAGGTGACCGTGCGTCAGCCGGACATGGTGGAGACGGCGGCCAAGCAGATTGAGCGCATGGATGGCGTCGAGTCCGCGAAATACGGGCAGGATGTGGTGGAGCATCTCTTTGATATCACGCGTCTGGTGCGTCTCTTCGGTGTTCTCCTGATCCTCCTGCTCGGCGGTGCGACAATCTTTATCATCGCGAATACGATCCGTCTGACGGTCTTTGCGCGGCGGCGCGAAATCGCCATCATGAAGTACGTCGGTGCGACGGATGAGTTCATCCGCTGGCCGTTCGTACTGGAGGGCATTGTGCTCGGCTTTATCGGCGGTGTGATTTCCGCCCTTGTCCTGCGCAGTTTCTACGCAGGCGTCGTCAACAAGGTATATGATACACTGGCGTTCTTCCCGCTCATTCCGCAGTCGCCGTTTATGACGTATGTGGGGATTGTGATCGTCCTGCTCGGCATGGCGATCGGCGCGGCAGGTGCGTGGGTGTCGCTGAAGCGTTTCCTGAAGGTGTAAGCGATGAATGCAGTGACAAAACGTATCCTCTGTGCATCTCTCGCTGTCTCCGTTCTTACAGCGGGGCAGGGATGGGCGGCAAGCCTCGAGGAGGAGCGCGACAGCTACGATGCACAGGTGGAGGATCTGGGACGCCAGAGCGATGAGCTGGCGGGAAAGATCAACTCGCTCTCGGAGCAGAAGCGAGTTCTGGATGAGGAAGCAAATGCGGCAATCGCGACGCATAAGGAGCGACGCGCAGAGCTGAACAAGACGCTTGAACGCCTCGAGGAGAACGAGGAGAAACTCGCTGTCACGGAGCGCGAGTACGACCGCAAGAGTGCGGCTCTCGGAAAGCGCGTCCGCGATATCTACATCAATGGGCAGATTTCCTATATCGATGTGCTGTTCGGGGCAAAGGATTTCTCCGATTTTCTCACGCGCATGGATCTTCTGAAGCGTGTCATCAAGCAGGATTATGATCTCGTTCATGCCGTGCTTGCCGACCGCGACGCGATGCGTGCGCTCAAGGAGGAGCTGGAGAAGGATCGGGCGGCACAGGAGCCGCTCGAGAAGGAGGCGCGCGAGGCGCGCCTCGCGATGGAGGATAAGGTCGAGAAGCAGCGTGCAATCATCGAGCAGATGAAGTACGATAAGGCGACCATCGAGCGCAAGCAGGACGAGGCACGCGCGGCGTCAGAGCGCATCACGCGGATGCTGCAGCGCAGCGGCCTGCGCAACCTCCCCGTGCAGGGCTCGGGCGCGATGATCTGGCCGCTGGGCGGACCGATCACGTCGGACTTTGGCTGGCGTGTTCATCCGATCACGGGCGCACAGCGCTTCCACAGCGGCATCGACATCGGCGGCGATTACGGCGATGCAATCTGTGCGGCACAGGCGGGAACGGTGGAATATGCGGGCTGGATCTCGGGCTATGGCAACGCCGTCATCATCAATCACGGCGGCGGCATATCAACGCTGTATGGACACTGTCAGTCACTGAATGTCAGCGTGGGTGAGAGCGTTTCGCAGGGCGACGTGATCGCCTACTGCGGGTCTACGGGCAACTCGACGGGACCGCACTGCCACTTTGAGGTGCGGAAAACGGTGAGCCGGTCAATCCGCTGTCGTATTTGTAAGCAGGCGGAACGCCGCTCATCAATGAATTGAAGAGGATATGAGCAAAAAAAGATTGTTCTGACCGCCACGATCTCGATTCTGTGCGGCGGTATGTTGACGGTGCTTGCGGCGGGGGTCTTCCTGCGCTCGATGGGCATCTACGGCGATGATGTTATCCGCCTGTTCGGCGTGATGAAGTTCATCCAGTCGCGTTACGTGGACGCGCCCGACACCAGTACACTCGTGGATGGTGCCATCGACGGGATGGTTGCATCTCTCGGTGATCCACATTCGGTCTATATGCCGCCCGAGATGTTCCGCACGCTGCGGCAGCAGACGGAGGGCTCGTTTCGGCGGGATCGGCGTGACGATGGGCTTTGAGGACGGGACGGTAAAGATCATCTCCGTGCTTGACGGAACGCCCGGTGAGGCAGCGGGACTGCGTGCGGGCGATGAGATCCTCGCCGTGGACGGTGTGCCGACGAGCGAGCTGCCGAGTGAGGAGGTCGCGCTCCGTATCCGCGGTGAGGTCGGGACGCAGGTGACGCTGCGCATCCTGCATGACGGCGCAGAGCAGGATGTGACGATCACGCGCGATGTGATACAGGTACACTCTGTGCGCGGTGTGATGCTCGACGGGACGACGATCGGCTACATCCGCATCGCGTCATTTGCCGAGCACACGGGCGATGAGTTCGCCGCAGAGATGGCGCGTCTCGGTGAGGCGGGCATGACCTCGCTCATCATCGATCTGCGTGAGAATCCGGGCGGATTGATTACGAGCTGTGTTGCCGTCGCCGAGCAGATTGTACCGGCGGGGCCGATCGTCTCTGTCATCAACCGCGACGGCGATACGGAGGTTTACCGCTCGCATCTCGAGGCGCGCAAGTATCCGATTGTCGTGCTCATCGATGAGAACAGCGCGAGCGCGTCGGAGATTCTGGCAGGGGCACTGCAGGATACGGGCGCGGCGACCATCATCGGCACGACTTCCTATGGGAAAGGGTCAGTGCAGGCGGTAATGCCGCTCTTCCATGACGATGGGCTGAAACTGACGATTGCCAGTACATTACGCCGAACGGCCGCTCCATCGACGGCACGGGCATTACGCCGGATATTGTCGTCGAGCGTTCGCCGCAGGACACGACGGATGTCCAGTTCGAGGCGGCGAAGAAGTATCTGGAGGAACATCCGAGTCTTTAAGGGATCATTGATATGCTTCCTTAAGGGAAAAATAACCGTATGCTAAGAAGAATATAGCGCCCTTGCTGTAGCATGGGCGCATTCTTATCGGGATGAAAAGGGATTCCATAAGTTGAGGTGGTTATGATGAAGAATAGGCGCCAGCGTGCCTTTGCCGCGCTCCTCGTGGGCGCAGTGCTGACATTCCCGCTGTCTGCGGATGCGATGCGGCTTAGCCTCGAAGATGCGATTGATACGGCACTTTCGGCGAATACAGGACTGCGCATCACGCGCGAGGGGAACGCTCTGCCGATGCCGCCCTGCGTCAGGCACGTGGGAAGAACAGCATCTCGGTCGGAGCGAGCGATAGTCTGCGTACATCGAAGGCGAGCGATGCGAGTGAGCAGGCGAGCAACGGGGTCAGCCTCTCGGCCAGTCTGCCGCTCTACAGCGGCGGAGCGAATGAGGCGCGGATTCGCGCGGGAGAGATCGGTGCACATGCGGCGCGCCTGACAACGGAGCGTGCGCGTGAGGAGCTGAAATACGAGGTGATTGCTGCCTACTGGAACGCGGCAGAGGCAGCGAAGAAGATCGAAGTCCAACGCGACAGCGTGGACAAGTACGACGCCCATCTGCGGAATGTCAACGCACTCTACGAGGCAGGAGCACAGGCCAAAATCGACGTGATCCGCTCCTCGGTGGAGCTGTCGAATGCACGGCAGGAGCTTATCCGTGCCGAGAGCAGCTACGAGGTGAACCTCGCGGCTCTGCGCAATCTGCTCAACATTGACCGATCCGAGCCCCTGCAGCTGACGACAGAGGTTACCTACGAGCCGTTTGGCACGGCACTGACGGACTGCATTTCCTACGCACAGCGCACGCGGCTTGACCTCGCTGCACAGCGTGAGACGCTGCAGCAGCGCGAGCTGGCGGTGGATATTGCGCGCGCGGGGAAGAAACCGACGGTGAATCTGACCCTCGGCACGGGGCTGACGAGCCAGTTTCGTCCGCACAGCGACACGTCCTCTGATGTGTCTGCCTCGGTCGGTGTGAACTGGAACATCTTCGACAGTGGTGTGACGCGCGGTGCCATCGACGCGGCGGAGGCGGAGCGTGACATCGCCCTCTTGAATGTCAAGAAAACCGAGGAGAGCATCGATCTGAATCTGCGGCAGGCGTATCTCAATATGCGCGAGGCGGAGCAGCGCTTTACCTCGACGGGGGATGCCGTGCGTCAGGCAGAGGAGGATTACCGTATCGCGTCGGAACGTTACCGTGCGGGCGAGGGCATACTCCTTGATATTCTCGATGCGCAGACTGCGCTCACAACAGCGCGGCAAAATGCACTCAGCGCACGATACGACTATGCACGCTATCGCGCACAGGTGGAGAGCCTGATGGGGAAGGAACTCTCTGCGGAGGAGCATGCGGCAGCAGAGGGACTGCCCGCCGTGACAGATGAGGAGCGTACGGCGGCGCGGGCGGCATACGCTGAGGGGACGGATGCCGCAGCGCGGGGGGAGAAATCATGAAACGCAGAACAATCATCGGCATCGCCGTTTTGACCGCCGCCCTGATTGCCGGCGGCGGGTATGCCTACTATACGAGGAGCGCGGCCAACGAAGCGGCGAAGGACGTTCCGACGGTCGTCGCCGAGCGCATGAACATCAAGTCCACCGTCGAGGCGACAGGAACGATCCGCCCCGTGGACTCCGTTGAGGTCAGCTCGAAGATCACGGCGCGCATCAGTTCCGTGCTCGTCAAGGAGAACGATACCGTGACGGCGGGGCAGATCGTCGCCACCCTCGACGGCAAAGACTATGAGGCAAAGCGCGATCAGGCACAGTATCGCGTAACGAATACGCGCGCGAAGTACAACCGCATGAGCTATCTGGAGAGCATCGGCGCAAAGTCGAAATCCGATCTTGAGGATGCAGAGTACAACTACGATACGGCGCAGTCCACGCTCGAAGAGGCGAACTCCGACGCGAATGAGACGATCATCACCGCACCGATCTCGGGCGTGGTCGTCGGCGAGCCGAAGAACGCAGGGACGATGGCCGTGCAGGGATCGGATAATCCGACGGTCATCATGCGCATCGCAGACCTCTCAAAGAAGCAGATCAAGGCGAAGGTGGACGAGACGGACATCGGCAATATTCGCATCGGACAAAGTGCGACGTTCAGTGTGGATGCCTTTACGGATAAGACATTTACGGCACGTGTCTCCAAGATCTCACAGACGGATGTGACAAACAGTTGGGATACGAGCTCATCGAGTTCTTCCTCCGCCGCATCGAGTGCGAGCGTCATCTACTACTATGTCACGCTGGATGTGGATGATCCCGACAACCTCCTTCTCCCTGCCATGACGGCGCGTGTCGTCATCGACACAGCGGATAAGGATAACGCTCTCGTCGTGCCGCTCTCTGTGCTCAAGACGGATGCAGCAGGGGCGTACGTGCTCGTGCTGAACGACGACGGGACACAGGAACAGCGGTATGTCGAGACGGGGATCTACAGCGATGAGTATGTCGAGATCCTGTCGGGGCTGAGTGAGGGCGAGCGCATCGTCAACAGCTATACGGCGAAGAAATCGACGAGCAGCACGAAGGATCACGGCGGCCCTCCGCCGATGTGATCGGAGGTCATGATGCAAAAGCAAAGAGACGAGCACCATTCGCCTGCGCGGCATCCGCAAGGTCTACCGCATCGGCGGTGAGATGCTGGCCGCACTGGACGGCATCGACCTCGATATCCGACGTGGGGAGTTCGCTGCGCTCATGGGACCCTCAGGCTCGGGAAAATCCACGCTCATGAACATTCTCGGCTGCCTTGACCGTCCCTCGGAGGGGTCGTATCGGCTCGACGGCGATGAGGTAGCGGGCCTCGACGACGATGCGCTTGCCATGACGCGCAACAAGAAGATCGGGTTCGTCTTTCAGAACTTCAACCTGCTGCCGCGCATCTCGGCGCTCGACAACGTCGCTCTGCCGCTCGTCTATGCGGGGTGGGGCGCCACGAGCGGACGGAGCGCGCACAGGAGATGCTTGCCGCCGTGGGGCTTGGCGATCGCGGACAGCATCTGCCGAACGAGCTCTCGGGCGGGCAGCGGCAGCGCGTCGCCATAGCCCGTGCCCTTGTCAACGATCCACATATCATCATGGCGGATGAGCCGACGGGCAACCTCGATACGAAGTCCACGACGGAGATCATGGATATCTTTTGAGCGGATGCACGAAAAAGGGACACGATCATCCTCGTCACCCATGAGCCGGAGATCGCCCTGCGCGCGAGCCGTCAGCTTCTCGTGCGTGACGGAAAGATCACGCGTGATGAGGGGAAGGGGGTCGTGATGGATGTTGTTTAAGGAATGCTTCGGCATGGCAGTGAACGCACTGCTCGCCAACAAGCTGCGCTCCCTCCTCACGATGCTCGGCATCATCATCGGCGTGGGCGCGGTCATCGCCATGGTCTCTATCGGCATGGGCGTGCGTACGAGCGTCTCGGACTCCTTCGCGAGTCTCGGGTCGAATATGCTCATCGTCATGCCGGGCTCGTCCAATCAGGGCGGTGTGCGCGGCAAGGCGGGCACGCGAAAGTCCCTGAAATACGACGATGCGAAGGCGATTCAGAGCAAGATCAAAGGCATTGACTATGTATCGCCCACCGTCTCGAGCGCCTATCAGGTCGTGAACGGCAACCTCAACTGGAATACGCAGGTGGATGGCGTGACGCCGGAGCTGATGCAGATCCGCTCGCTGAAGGTGGAGAACGGGACATTCATTACGACGAGCGATATGCAGAAACGCAGCCGCGTTGCTGTGATCGGCCCGACGGTCGCGTCCAACCTCTTTGGCACGGAGAATCCTGTCGGAAAGAATATCCGCATCAACAATCAGCCGTTCAAGGTCATCGGCATTACGGCGAGCAAGGGCAGTCCATCGGACAGGATCAGGACGATGTGATCTACATCCCGCTGACGACGGCGCAGGAGCGTATGCTCGCCATCACGCACGTGCACTCCATCAATATACAGGTCTCCTCGCCCGAGAAAATGGATGAGGTACAGGCGGATATTGAGACCCTCCTGCGTCAGCGGCATCACATCCGCACGGGCGCGGAGGACGACTTCAACGTCCGCAACATGACCAGCCTCATGGAGAGCTTTTACCGAAAAACACGAATATGCTGACGCTCCTCCTCGGCTCGATCGCGGGCATCTCGCTGCTCGTCGGCGGCATCGGCATCATGAACATCATGATGGTCTCCGTCACGGAGCGCACGCGTGAAATCGGCATCCGCAAGGCACTCGGCGCAACCTCATCGAACGTGCTCATGCAGTTCATGATTGAGTCCATGGTCATCGGCATCGTCGGCGGTGTGCTCGGCATCATCCTCGGTATCTCCATCTCGAAGGCAATCGGCGGATTCGGCGGACTGAAAACCACCATTGCTGTCCTGCCCATCCTCGTCTCCTTCTCCTTTGCCGTCGGGATCGGCCTCTTCTTCGGCATCTATCCCGCCCGCAAAGCCGCACGCCTCGACCCGATCGACGCCCTGCGGTATGAGTGAATCCATACAATACAAAAGCGACTGCTGTACGAAGGGAAACTACGTACAGCAGTCGCTTTTCTACGGAAATTACTTATTGATAATCAGCGCCATAAAGACGAGATCCTCGGTCTCGGAGGCATTGGCAATCGCGTGCACTTCGCCGTCCGCGCAGAATGTTGTCGTACCTGCGCCGATCTCGATCTCCTTGCCATTGTCGTTGTAGCGGGCACGTCCCGAGAGGATGTGATACGTCTCCGTATTGCCCTCGTGCTTGTGTGCGCCCATCGACGCATGGGGCGGGATCGTCACACGCGCGAACATGGCGCACTTGCCGTCCAGTTCCTTCGGCGTGAGGAGCTTCTGAATGTGGATCGTACCGTTGCCGCCAAAGCGCTTCTCGGCATCAATGTGCTCTGATTCGATGATTGCCATGAGTGAATCTCTCCTTTGTCCATACACATAAGATTCGATACAATGAACGATGAAGCACGCAGAAGAACGTGCTATATTCTAAATATTCGCGGTGGAGGCGTATTTTCCTTTTTCGGATTTATAAATTGAGTAAATCTTATGGGTGATTATTTTTTCCCTGCGCGAGGCAGGCGGCTCTGTGGAAATCATGGAAGATAACGGACACGCCCATCGGGAAGTGTGGAAGGTGTGGCTGGGGGACTGTTGATTTTCTTGATTGATAAAGCGTTTATACAGAGAAACGGCCATCCATTTGGAAAACATGTAGATTGGCATGATGATGATCCTGATCATATATTCAAGCAAGGATTAAGATCACTGCTCCGATCAAATACAAAAAGGAAATCATGTTCACCCCTCCATCTTTCCACATGAACTAAACGATATATTTAGAATACAGGGGAGGGAATGCCCCGTCAACAGGAAAAAGTGTTCGCGATGGTCATTGAACTCAAAGCCTCCCTCGATAGCAGCATTGCGGCGGATTTATTTGCCTCACGTGCTACAAAAATCCCTCAAAAATATCCCTGAGTAATAGAGCACCGTGAGTTGATCAGCTATATATTTGATGGAGACGCCCTTGCAGATTGCTGCAGCTCTTGATTTTTTTCTAACATATCGGAAATGAATCGTGATTGGACGTATGAGATGATGATTTACATTTTAAAATTTGAGGGCAGCATGGATTCTGCCGCCGAGGGATTTTTGTTCTTGCTATGCTTGAGCTTGCCGTCTATCTATGGAAGAGACGGCATCAATCTCGTGCGGCTGTGCTGCTCTGTGCGCTTGCTGCTATGCTCTATCTCCTCTCCATCGGAGCCGTATCGGATCGCCTGATGGGGGAGCTTGAGCGGACGTATCCCGTGCCCGAGGCGCCGCAGGGCGATGTCATCATCATGCTTGGCGGCGGGGCAATCGCGGATGTGCAGGATGTGGACGGCACGGGGATGCTCGCACAGAGCCCATCCTCGCGCCTTCTCGCGGTGTACCGCCTTCACCTGCGCACACATCTGCCGATCCTGCTCTCGGGCGGGCAGGTGTTCAGTGATACGGGGTCTGAGGCGGAGATCGCGCGGCGCGTTTTGCGCTCACTCGGCGTGCCGGACGATATGATCTATGTGGAGACGCGCAGCCTCACGACGGGGCAGAACGCGCGCTATACGGCGGAAATCCTGCGGCGTGAGGGCTTTGTGCATCCGATTCTCGTGACCTCGGCGTTCCATCTGCCGCGCGCCGTGCTCAACTTTGAAAAAGCAGGGCATCACGGTGACCCCGTATCCCACGGACTTCTGGGTGAGCGGCGATCCGCAGCTCTATCTCATCAAGTTTGCGCCAAACGCAGGGGTGCTCTATACGAATACAGTGTACTTTCAAGAGAAACTGCGTACCATTGTGACGAGGTATCTCGAATGACGAAGAATATGACAGCGGGTGACCCCGGACGGCTGATCTTTTTCTTTGCGCTGCCGCTGATTGCAGGAAATATGATGCAGCAGCTCTATTCCTTTGTCGATACGCTCATCGTCGGGCGATTCCTTGGGGTGAATGCACTTGCCGCCGTTGGCTGTACGGGCAGTCTCATGTTCCTCGCGCTCGGCTTCATTATGGGGTTCTGCACGGGGATCACGATCTATACGGGACAGCGCTTCGGCGCGGACGATGCGGCGGGCGTGCGCCGCAGTGCAGCGACGTGTATCCTGCTCGGCATGTTGACAGCACTTCTCCTGACCGCATTCGTCTTTCCGCTGACGCGGCCGCTGCTCATCCTTATGGAAACTCCGCCTGAGATTCTAGATGGGGCGGTGGATTTTCTCTCCATCATCTTTGCAGGGCTGATGGTATTTCTTCTGCTCTATTTGCAGAACTGTCTTATCCGTGCCCTCGGGGACAGTACGACACCGACAGTCATTCTGGGCATTACTCTTGCCATCAATGTCGTTCTTGAGCCGATTGCCATACTGGTTCTGGATTTAGGGCATCCCCGGGCGCAGCAGGGTGCGACGGTCGCCGCACAGGCAATCGGCATGCTCGTCTTTTTCCTTTATATACGGCGGCGCATCCCCTGCACTCTGCCCCGTATGGCAGGACTTTAAACCAGATGCCTCGCTCCTCGCTGCGCATCTGCGGCTGGGGCTTCCGATGGGGCTGCAGTCCTCCGTGATTGCCCTCGGAGCGATCATCCTCCAAGTTGCCCTCAACAACCTCGGCGCACTGCCCGTGGCGGCATACGCGGCAACGCAGAAGATCGACGCCGTCGCCGTCATGCCCATGCTCTCCTTCGGCTATGCCATGGCGGCGTATACGGCACAGAACTACGGCGCACAGCAGTATGAGCGCATTCGCGCGGGTGTGCATGCCTGTCTCAAGATGTCTGCCGCCTTTGCCGTCGCCATCGGTATTCTGCTTATCGCCTTTGGGACGCATCTGCTCGCACTCTTTGTCGGCGCGGATGCACAGGGGGGCAGAGGAGGTTATCGCCTATGGGCAGACCTTCCTCACCGTCAACGGTTCGACGTACATTATTCTCGCCGTCCTGCTTGTCTACCGCAACGTCCTGCAGGGGCTCGGGCAGAGCGTTGTTCCGACGATCGCGGGGGCGATGGAGCTCGTCATGCGTGCCGGTGCGGCGATCTTCCTCTGCGCCCATCTCGGATTTCTCGGCGCGTGTCTCGCCAATCCCCTCGCATGGATCGGTGCCGGCATTCCCGTCGTGATCGCGTACTTCTGGACGGAGAAGACGCTGCGAAGTGCATAAGAGCAAAAGAATGGGACAGGTGCAGGAGTTCTTTCTGCATCTGTCCCATTCTTGTATCTTACTGTAAATTTCTATAGTACTTCGCTCAGAATCCACGGGATGAGCGGTGTGCGGCAGGGCGGTGCGATGCGGTCTGCTGCCTCCTTTGCCGCGTCGGCTGCGTCCTCGGGGGCGATGCCGATATCTGCCATGCGCAGCAGTTCGACGTCGTTCTCGTAGTCGCCACAGGCGATAATGCGGCGTCCCGCATACTGCGGCATCGTCCGCAGCACCTCTGCCATCGCGCCCTTACTCGTACCGGGCGGGACAAATTCGAGGTAGTTCGCCTCCGAGTAGAACGATGTGGAGCATTTGTCAATGCCGAGCTCCGCGGCGAGCCGCTCGACGAATTTGAGATTGATCGGTGCGTCACAGATGAAGAACTTCAGCCATGTCTCGTCTTCCACGGCGCGGAGTTCCGTATGGTTGACGTTGTAGAACTCATCCGTGAGGCGCGGATCGTCGTTTTCCTCGGGGCTGATGATGTGGCAGCGCCCCTCCGTGTAGACTTCGACGCAGGCACGCGGAAACTGGTAGAGGACGCGCGCGGCGAATGTGCGCCAGAGGTCACCGTCCAGTGTGCGCACCTCGAGCACGCGGTCTTCCGTCAAATCCTTCAGCATTGCCCCGTTGAAAAAGATGCTCGGGGCGTTGACGGTAATGCCGTCCAGATAGGGAGTGCTGCCTCGGGCGTGCGTCCCGTTGCGGCGGCAAAGGCTCCGCCCGCCGCCGTAAAATGCGTTGAGTGCCGCAAGATTCTCGTCGGCGATTGCCTCGTGACGCGGAATCAGTGTTCCGTCAAGGTCGCTGATGAGGAGGATGTCGTCATATCGTTTTTCGCTCATATTGCACCGATGTCCGTCAGATAGTTCTGCATCATCCTGCGCCCCTCGGGCGTCAATATGGATTCGGGATGAAACTGGATGCCCTCGATGGGGAGCGTCTTGTGGCGCACCCCATGATCGTTCCGTCGTCGAGCTGACTCGTCACGTCCAGCACATCGGGCAGGTTCTCGCGCGCGATGATGAGGGAGTGGTAACGGGCGACCTCCGTGGGATTCGGGAATATCGCGGTAGAGCCCCGTGCCGGAGTGACGGATGGGGATGCCTTGCCGTGGACGATTTCTCCCGCGCGGACGACGCGTCCGCCGAAGACCTCGCCGATGGCCTGATGCCCGAGGCAGATGCCGAGAATCGGGATCTCGCCGCCGAGCTGACGAATGACCTCCTCGGAGATGCCCGCGTCCTGCGGAATGCCGGGACCAGGCGAGATGATGATGCCGCGGTAGTCGTTCGCGCGAATCCCGTCGATGGAAATTTTGTCGCTGCGGACGACCTCGACCTGCGCGCCGATGTCGCTGAACAGCTGATAGATGTTATAGGTAAAAGGAGTCGTAGTTATCAAGCAAAAAGCAGCATTGTTCTCGACCTCCTCTACCACCTCGAAGAGAGCCTTCGCCTTCTGCAGGATCTCGAGGTATTCCTTTCTCGGGCACGGAATCCTTGACGATGCCCGCCCCCGCCTGGATGATTGCCGTATCGTCATGCTCGATGCACATGGTGCGCAGGGTGATGCACATATCCATGTTGCCGCGAAAGTCCATGTAGCCGACGGTTCCCGCGTAAAAGCCGCGTTCCTGCGGCTCGAGCTCGTGGATGATCTCCATGGCGCGCAGCTTCGGCGCACCGCTGACCGTGCCGGCAGGGAATGTGGCACGCAGGACGTCCATGGGTGCGTAATGCGGGGCGATTTCACCGACGACACTGCTCACCATGTGGGAGACGTGGGAGAACCGTTCGACCGCCATCAGCTTCGGCACGCGCACTGTGCCCGGGACGCTGATGCGGCCGAGGTCGTTGCGTGCGAGGTCGACGAGCATGGCGTGCTCGGCACATTCCTTTTCATCTGCACGCAGATCAGCTGCGAGACGCGCATCCTCCTCGTCGTTCGCACCGCGCTTTCGCGTTCCCGCGATGGGGTAGGTATAGACAGTGCTGCCCGCCACCTTGATCAGCATCTCGGGGGATGCTCCGACGAGCTTAACTGCGCCGAAGTTGTAGTAGAACATATAGGGGGAAGGGTTGACCTGCCGCAGACGCCGATAGAAGAGGAACGGCGGGCGCGTGATCTTGGCGCGGAAGCGGAAGGAGGGAACGGCCTGAAAGATGTCGCCGGCATAGATATGTTCCTTGACCGTTTTGACTGTCTCCAGAAATTCCGTCGGCGCCGTTCCGTACTGCGCCATAAAGTCAATGGGGGCTGACCGTTTGCTCGGCGGTGCTGCGGGCAGGGCACAGGGGGCGGCAAGGCGACTGCGCATGGCGGCGAGGCGGTCGGCGATCACGTCGTAGAGCTCGCCCGCATCATCCCCTCCTTGATGTCGGCGAGGTAGTGCAGACGTGCACTGTTGCGCAGAGCATCGTAGACGACGAGATAGCGGCACATCATGAATTGCCCGAGCAGATGCTCACCGCCGAGATGAACGCCGCGTACGCGGTCAAATGTCGCAGCCGTTTCGTAGGAGAAGTAGCCTGCCAGTCCGCCGTGGACGAGCGGCAGCTGTTCTTTGTCCTCCGCAGGGGTAAAGCGTGCCGCATATTCCTTCATCGTATCATGCGGCGCACCCGAGATGCTCTTCATCAGGCCGTTTTCGTTGATGAGCAGCTTGTCGGCAAAGACCTGCACGCGCACGAAAGGCTCGCCGCCGATGAAGGAGTATCGTCCGAACTGCTGCTGTGTCGTATCGACGGACTCCATGATGTAGCCCTTTTTTTCGCCGACCAGCTTATAGTAGATGGAGACGGGCGTGTCGAGATCCATCGTCAGCTCCGTGGAGACGGTGATGAGGTTTGCCGTTTTTGCCGCGCTGATAAAATCCTCTTTGGTGTGGCTCAGCTTCATTGATTGATCTCCATGACGACCTCGCGCTCCTTACGTCCGAGAATCCAGCCGAGCACCTTCAGTTCCGCGTAGAGCATCTGCTGCTGCTCACGGTTGTTCTCGTGGCTGCCTTTCAGCTGCTTGTACTGCTTGCGGCCGAGATTGTAGCGTGCGAGGATCTCCGCCTCGCTGCGCATCTTGTGGCGTCCGCCTGCGTGCATCCGCACCAGCTCCTCCACATCGGCGTCGGTGTAGGTGGGGGGAGCGGGGGGCTTTGCCATCTGACGGACGAGGTCGGTAATCTCGTGATCGTTCATGCTCATGGCACTCTTCCTTTCTTGGGGACTTCTTGGGGAAATACGGATGTTCTTGGCGGTTACACGTTGGCTTCGCGCGCTTTCAGGTACTGGATCATGGCGTCGGCGGTATGTTTCGCCTCCTTGACGACCTGCACGACATTCCACGGGCCGAACACGACGTCACCTGCCGAGAATACGCCGTCGCGGTCGGTCATGCCGTTCTCATCGACCTTGACCAGCCCCTTCTCGTTGAGGTGGATGCCTGTCGTCGTGCGCACGATCTTGTCCTTCGCCGCCTGACTTGCTGCGATGACCGTGCTGTCGGCGGGATGAGATACGGCTCGCCCTCGCTGATGAGCTTCTGATTCTCATCGAAGACGCGGTCATACATCATGGGACCCTCGGGCGTGACGGAGTGAATGCCCTTTGCGTACTGGATCTCGCAGCCGTCCATGAGTGCATATTCCAGCTCGCGCTCACTCGCGGAGATGCCGTTGCGCCGTGCGTAGATCGTGACGTAGCGGCTGCCCTTGCGGATTGCCGTACGTGCAACATCCATTGCGGAGTTGCCCGAGCCGATGACAGCGACGCGGTCGCCGAGGTGGTAGACATCGGGGTTCTGGAGATAGTTGACGGCAAAGTGGCAGTTGCCGAGCGTCTCGCCGTGAATGCCGAGACTCTTGGCGCGCCATGCACCTGTCCCCATGAAGATGGCCTCATAGCCGTCGCGGAAGAGATCGTCGACGCTGATTGCACCGCCGATGGTCGTGTTCGGACGGATGTGGATGCCGAGCGTCAGGAGCTTTCTCGGCGTAGCGGTCAAGCGTCGAGGGCGGCAGACGAAAGTCGGGGAATGCCATAGCGCAGCATGCCGCCGATCTTTTGCATCCGCTCGAAGATGGTCACGCCGTAGCCCTTCCTGTGCCAGCTTGACCGCGACGACAATGCCCGCAGGGTCCCCGCACCCGATGACGGCGACATTGTGTCCGTTGTAGGACTTGCGCGCGAGGACGAGCTTGTCGAGATAAGTGTCTGAGATGTAGTGCTCGATGCTCGAGATCTGGATGGGCGCGCCGCGCCGTCCCTGAATGCAGTGCCCTTCGCACTGGGCATCATGGTCACAGACCAGAGAGCAGAACACACTCATGGGGTTGTTGTCGTAGAGCATCGCACCCGCCTCGTTGATCTTCCCGTCGAGGAAGAGGCGGATCATCTCAGGGACATTTGTCTGCACGGGGCAGCCCTGCAGGCGGCACAGCGGCTTTTTGCACTGGAGGCAGCGCCGCGACTCGTTAATTACGTGAACAGCCATGTAGCTAATCCTTTCGTTTTGTCGTATCGCTTCTTAAAATGAAAAAAATACACGAAAGACATTATAGCACAACTCGTTCCCGCTGTCATAGATGCAGAAAAAGAAAGCGTTCTGTCGTAATACGATATATTGTTGCTTTTTAAAAATTATTTGCAAAGAATTAGAATACATGATACTATTTCTGCGTTGGAATCATGGCGTGGGAGGAGATATCATGCAGTTCAGGTCCATTCGGACAAAGTTTTTGGCATCGCTGCTGCCGGTGATGCTGATCGGATTTCTCGCGTTCTTTTGGCATCAGCTATAAAATGGCAAAGCAACATGCTCATTGACAACGCGGATACGATTGGCAAAAGGGTCGGCAAGCAGGCGGCACTTGAGGTGCAGCGTCTCTTTGAGACGAATGTGGTGCATTTGGAGATCCTCGCGGAGGACAATGCCATTCTGCACGGCAGCGATGAGGAAAAACTTGCTGCCCTGCAGGCAGGGTGCAGTCTCAGACAGAGGTCTTCTCGAATGTGGCATACCTCGATCGAAACGGTGTCGGACTTGATACGGAGAGCGGCTCTGTCGACCGTTCGGATCGCGGCTATTTCAAGCAGGCAGTTCAGACGCAGAAGACGGCAATCTCGGGGCCGATCATTGCGACATCAGGGAAGGCGATTGCCGTCATCGGTGTTCCTGTAAAGGAGAACGGCTCGGTCGTCGGCGTGGTCGCGGGGACGGTCGTTCTGTCGCGCTTCGACGAGCTCCTTGCGAAGATGAGTCCCCTACCGCACAGGGACAGGTGCTTGTGATGGATGAGTCGGGCATCGTGATGATCCATCCTCACGATGAGGCACAGGGTTGGCAAGCTGGATTTCAGCAAGGAGAATTCGAGTGCCAAGCTCTCAAAGGATCTTGTGGATGGCTTTAAGTCCATGCTCGACAAGGATCAGCCGACGCTCGTCCACTATGAGCGTGAGTCCGGCGAGGAGATGACGGGCGTTCTTGTGCCGATTCATCTCGACGGACGGCGCTGGGTGGTCATGTCTGAGGCGTCGAACAGTGAAATCCTTGCGAATGCCCATGACCTCCTGCTGGTGCTTGCAGGGCTGACCCTCATCATTGTGCTCCTTGTCTCGGGCGTTATCTTCTATATCTCGAATAGCTTTGCAGACAACATCAAAAAGGCGGTACGCGTCTGTGAGACCATCAACAGTGGCGACCTGCGCGAGATGCCGCGCACCATTACGTCGCAGGATGAGATGGGGCAGCTCTCCGATGGCTTGGCACAGATGCGCCATACGCTCAATGTGCTGATCAAGAAGATCCAGTCCAACGCCGCAGAGCTGTCGAACTCGGCAGAGGGGCTCACGGAGGCATCCCATCAGACGGCGGAGGCATCCAACCATGTCGCTGCGTCGATTGCCGAGATCGCCGAGGGGATCGAGCGGCAGTCCACCTCCTCCACCTCGGTGGCAGGAGCGGCAACGTCGATATCCGGGCATGCAGCCGATATGGCGAAACAGGCGGACGCCGTTGCCGAAGTGTCGCAGCATACCGTCGAGCGCGTACGCGAGGGGCGCAGCTCCATCGATGAAGTCGTGAACTACATGGAGCAGATCAAGACGGGCTCGGAGACGGTCGATGCCGCGATCGCAGCACTCGGCAAGGGATCGGAGGAGATCAGCAAGAGCGTCGAGGTCATCGGCAGTATCGCCGAACAGACGAATCTGCTTGCACTCAATGCCGCCATCGAGAGCTGCGCGTGCAGGCGAGCATGGGCGCGGCTTTGCCGTCGTCGCCGAGGAGGTCAGAAAGCTTGCCGAGGAATCGGGCGAGTTCTCAAAGAAGATCTCTGAGATCATGACGTCTGTGCAGGCGGATATGGAACGCGCCGTTGAGGCGGGCAAGCGCGGCAATGAGTATGTCGGACACGGCCTCACCTCCGTGCGCACGGCAGATGAGGTGTTCCAGTCGATTGCTGCGGCGATTCAGCAACTCGGCGACGGGATTGAGGGGATTACGTCCGGCATCCGTCAGATGGAGACCGAGACGCAGACCGTACGCGCCCAGATCGACGAGATCCAAAAAGATCAGTACGGCAAAGTGCGGACAGCAGTCAGAGTGTCTCTGCGGCGACGGAGGAACAGTCCGCCTCCACGCAGGAGATCGCCGCCGCGTCGCGCCGTCTCTCGGGGCTTGCCGAGGAACTGGCGGAGGAGACCAAGAAGTGAGTTATAGGGAAACACTGATAAAATGAGGTCTGCCAGATTGGCGTAGATTTTTCGTCCGAACGAGGTGGAAAACCGGACGCAGAGTGGTGCTCTGTGGAGGATTTTCCGCCGAAAGTACGACAAAAAGATGCGTCAAGATGGTTGTACCGAATTTATCAGTGCTTCCATAGAGCGCATCAAAACGGATGGCTGTGTAAGAGGGAGTCACTGCTCTTGCAGTGACTCCTTTCCTGTTGTATGATAAGAAGCATAAAAGGAGGCGTTTTCATGGGAAAAGCGATGATTATCGGTGCGGGCGGCGTGGCGAGCGTTGCCGTGCATAAATGCTGTCAGAATCCCGAGGTGTTTGAGGAGATCCCTCATCGCCTCGCGTACGAAATCAAAAATGTGATGCGTTGAAGGCAAAAACTGGATGGCGGTAAAACGAAGATTCACACCGCTGCCGTAGATGCAGACGATGTGCCTGCCCTGACGGCACTCATCAAGGATTTTCGCGCCGGACGTCGTGCTGAATCTGGCACTCCCGTATCAGGATCTGCACATCATGGATGCGTGTCTTGCAGCGGGCGTTCACTATGTGGATACGGCGAACTACGAGCCGGAGGATACGGCGAAGTTTGAGTACAGCTGGCAGTGGGCGTATGCTGACCGCTTCCGTGCGGCAGGGCTGACGGCTCTCCTCGGGCTCAGGGCTTTGACCCCGGGGTGACGGGCGTTTTCAGCGCCTATGCGATGAAGCATGAATTCGACGAGATCAACTATATCGACATCCTCGACTGCAACGGCGGCGACCATGGCTACCCCTTTGCGACGAATTTCAATCCGGAGATCAACATCCGCGAGGTATCGGCAAACGGCAGCTATTGGGAGAACGGTGCGTGGGTCGAGACGAAGCCGATGGAGATCAAGCGCGTCTACGACTTCGCCGAGGTCGGCAAAAAGGATATGTACCTCCTCCATCACGAGGAGCTGGAGTCCCTCGCGAAGAACATCAAGGGGATCAAGCGCATTCGCTTCTTTATGACGTTTGGCGAGAGCTATCTGACGCACCTGCGCTGCCTCGAGAATGTCGGCATGACCTCGATCGAGCCGATTGACTTTGAGGGGAAGCAGATCATCCCGCTCCAGTTCCTGAAGGCCGTCCTGCCCGATCCCGCGAGCCTTGGCCCGCGGACGAAGGGCAAGACGAACATCGGCTGCATCTTCCGCGGGAAGAAGGACGGTGCAGAGAAGAACTACTATCTTTACAATGTCTGCGACCATGAGAAATGCTACGCCGAGGTCGGATCGCAGGCGGTCGCCTATACCACGGGCGTGCCTGCGATGATCGGCGCGATGATGGTCATGACAGGGAAGTGGCGGAAACCCGGCGTCTTTAACGTCGAGGAGTTCGATCCGGATCCGTTCATGGATGCGCTGAATCGGTGGGGGCTGCCGTGGCAGGAGAGCCATGACCCCGTGCTGGTGGACTGATGGCGGCGAATGCATGGCGTGCGGAGTGGAACGAGGTTCCCACGCCGTCCTATCTCGTCTATGAGGAGCTTTTGGAGAAGAACCTCAAAGTCCTTGCCGAGGTTGCAGAGGATACGGGAGCAACGATCCTCCTCGCGCAAAAAGTGTTTCTCCATGTATCACTACTATCCGCTGATTGGGCGCTATCTGGCAGGGACGACAGCAAGCGGCATCTATGAAGCGCGTCTCTCGCAGGAGGAGATGGGCAAAGAAAACCACGTCTTTAAGCCCGCCTATGAGGATGAGGAGATCGAGCAGCTCGCGTCGATCTGCGATCATATCATCTTTAATTCGTTTTCCCAGTGGGAACGGTTGGCACGGTGGCACGTCTGCACGGTGCGTCCTGCGGATGCGCATCAACCCCGAGTGCTCGACGCAGGATCATGCCATCTACGATCCGTGTGCACCGGGGTCGCGCCTGGCGTAAAGATTGCGGATTTTCGTCCCGATCTTCTCGCGGGGCTCGACGGCCTGCACTTTCATACGCTCTGTGAGCAGGGGGCGGATGCACTTGAAAAGACGCTTGATGCCGTGGAGGAAAAGTTCGGAAAGTACCTCCATGGGATGAAGTGGCTGAACTTCGGCGGCGGTCACCATATCACGCGCGCGGGCTACGATATTTCCCTGCTCAAGAAACTGATTCGCCGCGTACAGGAAAAATATCATGTGGCGGTCTATCTCGAGCCGGGTGAGGCAGTCGCGCTGAATGCGGGCTTTCTCGTCTCCGAGGTGCTCGACGTGCAGGCGGGCGGGAACGTGATTCTAAGCACCTCCGCCGCCTGCCACATGCCCGATGTCATCGAGATGCCTTACCGCCCGCCCGTCGTCGGTGCGGGCGAAGCGGGGAGAAGTCACATACGTACACCTTGGCCGGGCCGACCTGCCTGGCGGGTGACACGATTGGAACCTACTCGTTTGATGCACCGCTGCGCATCGGCGACCGCGTCGTATTCGGCGATATGGCAATCTATACCATGGTCAAGAACAATACGTTCAACGGGATGCCGCTGCCGCACATTATCGCTGTTTCCGCACAGGGAGAATGGGACGTCGTGCGCAGCTTCGGTTATGACGACTTTAAGATGAGACTGTGAAACAGATCAGAGGCACGAGAGCTTTCGGCTTTCGTGTCTTTTTTTATAAAGTTTTTCTCTATATTATACTAGCTTGTGTTTATTCATGTACCGCATTATAATGAGGGCGAAGGGAGTGGATACCATGAAGGAGAACGCGGAACTGAGCCGCCGCAAACTTTCTCAAGGGGAGCGCACTTGCACTGGGGGGCTTGTCGCCGCACCGACACTGCTGACGGGCTGCGCCGCAAATCCCAACGATCACCTCATCCCGCCCAAAACCGTCGGCAGGATCACCGCCGCCGCCCGCATGGCTCGGGGCAGCACCGGAGATTCCGGCGGAGAAAATCAGCGATACGTACAGTGCGGACATTGTCATTGTCGGCGCAGGCCTTGCGGGCCTGACGGCGGCGCGTGCAGCATCGGAGCACGGTGCGTCTGTTCTTGTCATGGAGCGGGCGAGCATACGGCAGTGCCGCAGCGGACAGTTCGGCACGATCGGCAACCGTTATCAGCGGGAGCTGGGCATCAGCTTTGACAAGAACGCCGCCATTCTCGAAAAATATGAAGCAGATGGGCTACCGTGCCGATCAGCGCATGTGGAACTACTGGGCGGAGCACAGCGGCGAGGACTTTGACTGGATGCTCGACCTCGCGCCTGCCGTCCACGTGATGAAAGGAGACGGATACAGAGCTCGACCGCACGAAGATCAACCTGCAGATGATGCACTATCCGCTCCCGTCGGGGTACAATCGCAGCGAGGAGAACAGCCCGACCTATCCGACCGTCATGACGCTCCTGCCGAGTCAGGAGCCGCTGCTGACGCTGGTCTATGAGAAATGCCTGCGCAGGGCTGCAAGTTCATCTATGCAACACGAGCCAGAAGCTCGTCCGTGAAGAGGACGGCGGACGCGTGACGGCGGTGATCGGCGAGGACATCCACGGGAAGATCGTCCAGTGTACGGCACGCAAGGCCGTGATTCTGGCGACAGGGGACTACGGCAACAACAAGGAAATGATGGCGTATTTTGTTCCGTGGGCCGTCGACTATCTGAACGTATTCCCGAATCGCGACGCATGGGACACGCCGACGAATACGGGCGACGGGCATCGGATGGCGGCATGGGTTGGCGGCAAGATCGAAGATGGCCCCCACGCACCGATGATCCATACGCTCGGCGGGCCGCTCGGTGTCGATGCTTATCTCCCTGCTCAACGACGATGGACAGCGGTTCGTCAACGAGGACATTGGCGGACAGCAGCTCTCCTGCGCCATTTATCGTCAGCGCGGCAACTATGCGTGGCAGATCTTTGATGACAACTGGCCGGAGCAGCTGGGAGCGATGGGCGTTTCCCACGGGAGCGTCAACCACTGCGTCCCTGCCGCCGAGAACCCGAAACTTCCGCCCGACTGCCAGTGGTCGCTCGGACGGACGTCATATACCTCGCGCGAGGATCTGGACAAGACGCCGGGGCTCATCAAGGCGGGCAGCATCGAGGAACTCGCGGCAGCGCTTGCGCCGGATCGCCCCTGCCGTCCAGCGTACGATATTGGCGGAGATCGCGCACTATAACGAGCTTGCCAATGCGCATCAGGACGTGATTTCGGCAAGGCGTCGAAACGCCTCTTTCCCCTTGAAAAACCGCCGTTTTATGCGGGCAAAATGCTCGGCGGCGCACTCCTCGTCAACATGGGTGGGCTGACGGTGAACCCTGAGGACGGCAACGTACTGGATGCAGAGTACCACGGCATCCCCGGGCTCTATGCCGTCGGCAACACACAGGGCGGCCGCTTTGTCGGGGACTATCCCGTTGTGACGGCAGGCGTCAGTCATGCTTTTGCACTCGTCTATGGGCGGCTGGTCGGCAATGTTACGGCACAGCTCTGATGGAGGGGAGAACGATGAAGATATTCCAGAAATGCAAAGAACCGCGCACCCTGCTCGTGTTTGTGATCGTACTTGCGGCGTGTGGCTTTGGCGGACTCGCCATCCTCTCACAGGTCAGTGCGAACCCTGCGTTCTGCGTGAGCTGTCACAATATGCAGCCCGAGTACGACAGCTATGCACAGGGGAATCTGCTCGCAAAGCAGCACGCAGATGCGGGCGTGACCTGCCACGACTGTCACGAGCCGACACTGCTCCAGCAGATGAATGAGGGCTGGCTCTTCGTGACGGGGAACTATGAGAACCCCATGCCGAAGTACGGCTATACGAATGAGCAGTGTCTCTCCTGCCACACCTTTGAGGGCATCAAACAGGCGACGGCGCGCTATGGCAAGGAAAAATCCGCATGATCCCGTGCATCTGGCGGGCAATGAGAATCCGCAGAACTGTGCGGACTGCCATTCGATGCATCATCCGCAGTCGGCTAAAGAAGTGCAGTACCTGCCATCCCGTGAGCTGGAAGCTGGATTCCAGCTGGGAAAAGTAGGGGAGAGGCTTCAACATAAACAAAAAAATAATTATTAAAAAGTATAAATTTCTATTGACATGAAAAATCTTCCGTGCTATGATGTGACCATCAAAAGAACAACGATGGTCGTGCGAATGACGGACGGCCATTTCCATCAACAAAGGAGGATATTCATGTCACTCATCAACAAGGAAATCAGCGATTTTAAGGTAGATGCTTTCCAGAAGAAGGCAGGGGCACAGGGCGAGTTCACGCAGTATACGAAGGCGGATCTCAAGGGCAAGTGGAGTGTGTTCTTCTTCTATCCCGCAGACTTCACGTTCGTCTGCCCGACGGAGCTTGCCGATCTGCAGGACGAGTATGCAGAGTTCCAGAAGCTCGGCTGCGAGATTTTCGGTGTCTCCTGCGACTCCCACTTCGTCCACAAGGCATGGCATGAGAGCTCCGAGCTCGTCGGCAAGATCACCTATCCGATGCTCGCTGACCCGACGGCAAAGCTTGCACGCGATTTCGACGTCTACATCGAGGACGACGGGCGCGCTGAGCGCGGCACGTTTGTCGTGAACCCCGAGGGCAAGATCGTCTCCTATGAGGTGAGTGCGGGCAACGTCGGCCGCAACGCGAAGGAGCTCCTGCGCAAGGTGCAGGCACTGCAGTTCGTCGCAGAGCATGGCGATGAGGTCTGCCCCGCACGTTGGAAGCCGGGCGAAAAGACGCTGAAGCCCAGCTTTGATCTTGTCGGCAAACTCTAAGCGTATGGAGTGGGGCACTTCGCGAGAGCGCTCGTGAGGTGCTTTTTCCTATGAGGTGGAAAAGAGGCGGTTTTGTGGAAAATATGTATGATGCCGTGATTGTCGGCGGCGGTCCCGCAGGACTGTCTGCCGCGATCTATCTAGCGCGCGCGAAGTGCAAGGTGCTTGTCATCGAAAAGGAGAAGATCGGTGGGCAGATCACCATCACTGCCGATGTGGTCAACTATCCCGGGACAGGACGCGTGAGCGGCACCGAGCTCGCAGCGCAGATGGAACATCAGGCGCGTGGCTTCGGGGCGGAATTCATCAGTGCCGAGGTCACGGGACTGAAGCTGGATCAGGACATCAAGGAAATAGAGACGACAGCTGGTGCCGTACAGGCGCTGAGTGTGATTCTCGCGACGGGAGCAAATCCGCGCCGGATCGGCTTTGCCGGCGAGGAAGAGTTCCGTGGACGCGGCGTCGCCTACTGTGCGACCTGCGATGCAGAGTTCTTCACGGGGATGGATATCTTCGTCATCGGCGGCGGACTTTCTGCCGTCGAGGAGAGCATCTTTCTTTCCCGCTATGGGCGTACGGTTACGATAATTGTGCGCGGGGACAAATTCCGTGCACCGCAGACGATGGTGGATGCGCTCGCGGATTACGAAAAACATCAGCGTCCGCTTCAATACCGTGGTGGAGCGTGTCGGCGGCGATACAATGATCTCCTATGCAGACTTTCGCAACAACGCGACGGGGGAGATCGAACATCACATGGCGGAAGAGGGCGAGACCTTTGGCGTCTTTGTCTTTGCCGGCTATGTACCGAATACGGAGCTGTTTCGTGGGCTGATCGATCTCAATGAGCAAAACTACATCATCACGAACGAGGACAAGGAGACGAATATCAAGGGCGTCTTTGCCGCCGGCGATGTCTGCATCAAGTCCCTGCGTCAGGTGGTGACGGCGGTCTCCGACGGTGCCGTCAGTGCCGTCTCGGCGGAGCGCCATGCGGCAGCGGTTCACGACCGCCTGAAGCTGCCCTCGTTTCCGCGCTCCGGTGTGGATACGAAGCGTTTTGAGCAACGTAAAGCCTCCATCGAGAAAGAAGTCGGCTGTCGGTGATGAGGAGAAGGTTTCATCTCCGAGGAGCTGCGCGAGCAGCTGCTGCCCGTCTTTGATAAATTTGCCTCTACAGTTCGCCTGGTCGGATGCTTTGACAACAGCACACTTTCGGCCGAGCTGCGCGGCTTTATGGATGAGTTCGCGGAGCTGTCGCCCAAGGTGAGCTGCACGGAGACCTCGGCTGAGCTCGGTGAGGAGCCGGGAATCGCCATCCTGTACGCGGACGGTACGCCGAGCGGGATCGTCTACCACGCCGTTCCGGGCGGGACATGAGTTCAACTCGTTTATTCTCGCGCTCTACAATGTCGCAGGGCCGGGACAGGAACTTCGCCCTGAGACACGCGAGAAGATCGCACAGATTACAGCACCCGCCGATGTCAAGGTACTCATGTCCCTCTCCTGCACGATGTGTCCCGATGTGGTCACTGCCGTGCAGCGGATTGCGGCGGAGCGTGCGGATGTGCGTGCCGATATTTATGACATTCGCTATTTCCCTGACCTGAAGAAAAAAGTATAATGTCATGAGCGTTCCCTGCGTTATTGTGGGGGAGGAGCTTTTTCTTCGGCAGGAAGAATATCGATGAGATTGCCGATGTTTTTTGGTCAGTCGTGCCTAAGGAATCAGCGTTTCTAGGAAATACCGATTCCCTAATATGCTGCGCCTCTGAGCAGGGTGCAGAATGGCACTTTTGATAGATGTAATATATGTGTATTGTGTATTTGTGGAAGGAGAAACATGATGGAACTGAAGGGATCACAGACAGAAAAGAACCTCTGGGCAGCGTTTGCGGGTGAGTCGCAGGCACATACGAAGTACCTCTACTACGCTTCGCAGGCGCAGAAGGATGGCTATCAGCAGATCTCGGACATCTTTAACGAGACGGCGCGCAACGAGAAGGCACATGCCAAGATCTGGTTCAAGCTCGTGCACGGTGTCGGCGACACGAAGGAAAAACCTTGCCGATGCCGCTGCCGGCGAGCATGGCGAGTGGACGAGCATGTATCCCCGAGTTTGCCCGTGTGGCGCGTGAAGAGGGCTTTGATAAGATTGCCCGTCTCTTCGACGCAGTCGGCAAGATCGAGCAGGAGCATGACGAGCGCTATAAGATCCTCCTCTCGAATGTGGAGGAGGGCAAGGTGTTCCGCCGCGATGAGAAGATCATCTGGCAGTGCCTGAACTGCGGCTATGTCTGCGAGAGCCCGCAGGCACCGGCAAAGTGCCCGGTCTGCGAGCATCCCGCAGTCGTTCTTCCAGCAGCTTGTTCGTAACTACTAAGCCGCTATTTCGATAGCTAGCATACGGAAAAAGCCCCGCTGTTTGGCGGGGCTTTTTGCTGTGATTTTTAGGAAATGGCAATAAAACCATTCCTTAAATCAGCCAGATATTTCGTTATTCATAGTACTTCAGCAGACTCTGTGTCCCCTCTGTACCGCCGCCGTTCGCCTCTAGGGAACGCGCCTCACGCAGTACCTGATCGAGCACGGGGAGGTCGATGCCATACTCTCGGCTCGTCTCGGCACCGATATTCATATCCTTGACGAAATGCTTGATCATGAACCCGGGGGCGAAGTCTCCATCGAGTGCCTTGCGGATCATATTGCTCATCTGAAAGCTCGCGGCCGCACCGCCCGAAATGGAGGAAAACACCTTCTCGGGATCAAGCCCGGCGGCACGCGCATAGGCAAATGCCTCACAGGCACCTGCAAGCGTCCCTGCAATGGCGATCTGATTCGCTGCCTTGGTCTTTTGTCCCGCGCCCGCAGCACCCTCATAGACGATGTTTTTGCCCATCGCGGCAAAGATGGGCTGCATGGCGTGGAATGCGTCCTCATCGCCGCCGACCAAAATGTTCAGCGTGGCGTTTTCGTGCTCCCATATCTCCTCCCGTGACAGGGGCATCGAGGGCATGGATGCCGCGCTTTTTTGCCTCCTCATAGATGCGGACGGCGAGCGAGGGGGAGGAGGTCGTCATATCGGCGACGTATGCACCGGGGGGGAGGTTGTCGAGGATGCCGTCAGCACCGAGGTAGATCTCCTCTACGTCCTTCGGGTAACCGACGATGGTGATGACAGCATCCTGTCCCGCCGCACACTGACCCGGGCTTTCACAGTAACGTGCGCCGCGCGCAAGGAGCGGCTCTGCCTTGCTTTTCGTGCGGTTGTAGACGCTGAGCTCATAGCCCGCATCGATGAGATGCCCTGCCATCGCCGCACCCATGATGCCGAGACCGATGAATCCAATTTTTTTCATAGCATTTCCTCCATTCTCCTTTATACACCTTCAGTGTAGCAGGATGAAGCAAAAAATCAAGGGAATCACGGATAATTGCAGGATTTTTTCGATTGATTCCGAATCTTATACGTATACTAGGAATGAAATGTAGGAAGGACGGATGACGGATGCGACTGGAATTTTTAGGGGCAGCACATGTCGTTACGGGCTCGTGCTTTCTGATTCATACGGGCGACCATAAGTATCTGGTGGACTGCGGTATGTATCAGGGCACGCGTCGGCTGCGCGAGATGAACTATGAGCCATTCCCGTTCAACCCCTGCTGAGATCGATGCGGTCTTTCTGACCCACGCGCACATCGATCACTGTGGGCGGATTCCGCGTCTCGTGCGTGAGGGCTTTGCGGGTAACGTTTACGCCACACGCGCCACCTGTGACCTCGTGCGCATCATGCTGCCGGACTCGGCGCATATTCAAGAGAGCGACGCGGAGATGCTGAACCGCAAGAATGCACGGCGCAGCGAGGAACCGATCACGCCGCTCTACACGCAGGCAGATGTCTTTGCGGCACTGGAACACTTTACGCCTGTACCCTATCAGGAGACGGTGGATCTGGGGAATGTCACTGTGACATTCCGTGATGCGGGGCATATCCTCGGCTCGGCGATTCTCGAGATCGTGGTGCGTGAGGGGATGCAGGAGTCCAAACTGGTCTTTTTCGGGCGATCTTGGACAGCCGCATCAGCCGATCCTGCGCGACCCGGAGCAGATCGCGGGGCGGACTTTCCTCATCGTCGAGTCCACCCTATGGCGACCGCATTCATCGCGACTATGACAAGGAGACGGCACTCCTTGAGGTCGTCCGCGACACGATGGACCGCGGCGGCAACGTCATCATCCCGTCCTTTGCCGTCGGGCGGACACAGACGCTCCTCTATTACTTCTACAATCTGTGGAAGGAGGGGCGTCTCGACGACGACATCCCGATCATTATCGACAGTCCTCTTGCGATTCAGGCAACGCGCGTCTTTCTCAAAAACTACGAGGAGTTCGACGAGGAGACGATTGCGTTCTTCGGGAATGAAGGCATGATTCCGGCGTTTTCCGCAGGTGCGCATCGCCGAGACGGCGGCAGAGTCACGTGCGCTCAACTCGGCGGAGGGCTCGGCGATCATCCTCTCTGCCTCGGGGATGGCGGACGCGGGGCGCGTGCTCCATCACCTGAAAGCATAACCTCTGGCGGCCGGAGTCGACGGTGCTCTTCGTCGGCTATCAGGCGGAGGGGAGTCTCGGGCGACGGCTGGTGGACGGCATCAAGCGCGTGCGCGTCCTCGGTGAGGAGATCGCCGTCAAGGCAAAGATCGAGGTGCTCGACGGCTTCTCCGCCCATGCGGATGCGGTGCAGACCGTGGAGTGGATGCGTGCAGTCACCGCGCCGCGTCCCGCAAAGGTGTTTCTGGTACACGGCGAAGGGCAGGCACAGGAGGCACTGAAGGAGCGTATTCAGGAGGAACTCGGGCTCGAAGTCTACGCACCGTTCCTCGGCGATCTTGTAACGATTCAGGGGCGGAGTGCCGTTCTGATCCCGTCGAACAGTCCCTACCGTCTCCATCGAGGCAGAGATGGAGGATGCGCTGCGACTCGACGCCGAGTATCGCCTCCCTGCGCAAGTCGCTCATCCGCGCCGTCATTCGCCAGCCGAAACTGATGGAGCCGCTCATCCGTGCCCTCCTGAAGGCGCGCACCTACTTCAAGAAACTCATCGCCCCGTACAACATCTGACGGGACACGTCGAGCTGTCCCGTCGACAGAATGCCGTGAGCTGTGATGTCTGTGCTTGCATCTCTTTATGAAATACGTTAAAATAGGGAAGCCTTGAGAAGGGCTTTCCTATTTAATAAAGAATGAAGGAAAGAGGGACATGTCCCTCGTTTTCCTATGGAAAATGATGGGTGGTGTAATAGTGGAATTACCATTTCGCGTCGGTGTAGACGTCGGCTCGACGACAATCTAAGCTGGTCGTTATGGGGGAACAGCACGAAATTTCTGTATAAGAATTACGCGCGGCATTTCTCAGAGATCGGCAAGGCGCTGCAGGAGAACCTGAGCCAGCTGCGCGATGTCGTCGGTGAGTCGAAGTTCTCGTTTGCTCTGACGGGGTCGGCAGGCATGGGGATCGCGCAGCGCATCGGACTGCCCTTTGTGCAGGAGGTTGTCGCGTGCGCCTCAGCTGTGCGGCGGCTCATTCCCGATACCTCGACGGCAGTCGAGCTCGGCGGCGAGGATGCTAAGATCACGTACTTCGGCGATGCGCCGGAGCAGCGCATGAACGGTGTCTGCGCGGGCGGTACGGGCTCCTTTATCGATCACATGGCATCCCTGCTTTCGACCGATCCAATCGGTCTGAATGCACTTGCCGAAAAGGGAAAGCGCGTCTATGCGATTGCCTCGCGCTGCGGCGTCTTTGCCAAGACGGATGTTCAGGCGCTGATGAATGACGGCGCAGAGAAGGCGGATATTGCGCTTTCGATCTTTCAGGCGGTGGTCAATCAGACCATCGGCAACCTCGCGCAGGGGCGCCCCATTGAGGGCAAGGTCGCCTTTCTTGGCGGACCGCTTCACTTTCTCCCGGAACTGAAACGACGCTTTATCGAGACGTTGAAACTTGACGAGGATCACGTCGTCAATGTGGATTATGGCAATTATTTCGTCGCGGTCGGCGCGGCGCTCTCCGATGATGCCAAGGCAACCGATATGCGGGAGATGGAGGCGTGTATTGCACGTGCGGAGGCAGCTGCGGCAGCGGAAACGCGCACGGCGGACTTCGTGCTCTTTCAGGATGCGGCGGATTATGCTGCATTCAAGGAACGACACGATCGTGATCGCGTGCAGCGCGGTGACTTTTCGTCCTATCGCGGTCCGGTCTGGATCGGCATCGATGCAGGATCGACGACGACGAAGCTCGTCGCCATTGGAAAAGACAAGGAACTGCTTCACACCTATTACGGCAGCAATCAGGGCTCGCCGCTGCGCTCGGTCATCGAGGCACTGCGGGACTTCTATGCTGTGATGCCCGCGGGCTGTCACATCGCAGGCGCTGTGACGACGGGCTACGGCGAGGCGATTGTCAAGGCGGCACTCCATGCGGACGGCGGTGAGGTGGAGACCTTTGCCCACCTGCGCGCTGCACAGGAGTTCTGCCCTGAGGTGAGCTTTGTGCTCGACATCGGCGGACAGGACATGAAGTGCTTCTTCGTCCAGAACGGCAGCGTCGGCAACATCACGCTCAACGAGGCGTGTTCGGCGGGCTGCGGCTCCTTCATCCAGAACTTTGCCGAGGGGCTGCACATGACGCCGGCGGAGTTCGCGGGCAAGGCGATTGACGCAAAGGCGCCCGTTGACCTCGGCACGCGCTGCACCGTTTTTATGAACTCCAAGGTCAAGCAGGCACAGAAGGAGGGGGCGGAGGTCGCCGACATCTCGGCGGGTATCGCTCTTTCGGTCGTGAAGAACGCCCTTTTTAAGGTCATGCAGCTAAAGGACGTTCATGCTCTCGGCGACCACATCGTCGTGCAGGGCGGGACGTTCTACAACGATGCTGTCCTGCGCTCCATCGAGAACCTGCTCGGCAAGCACGTCATCCGTCCTGACATCGCAGGGCTGATGGGCGCATACGGTGCGGCGATCCTTGCGATGGAGGCAGGGACGGAGCACTCCTCTCTGCTAGGCGCGGAGGAACTGGGCACGTTTTTCTGCCAAGACGAGCACCTACCGCTGCGGAAAATGCGGCAACAAGTGCCTCATTACGATGCAGCAGTTCCCGAACGGGGAGCGTTATTTTACAGGCAACCGCTGTGAGCGCGGCATCGGCGGCGAGAAGGCGGCGGACGAGACGCCGAATATCTATAAGTTCAAGTATCGCCGTCTCTTTCAAGCACTACAAGTCGCCGGATGAGCCGCGCCGCGGACGCATCGGTATCCCGCGCACGCTCAATATGTACGAGGACTACCCGTTCTGGTTCACCTTCTTTGATCGGCTCGGTTACGGTGTCTGTCTCTCAGGGCAAAATCCTCGCCGCAGCTCTTCTACAAGGGCATGGCGACCGTTCCGTCAGACTCGCTCTGCTACCCGGCAAAGCTCGCCCACGGGCATATTGCCGACCTCATCGAAAAGGGCGTCGATACGATCTTCTATCCGTGCGAACCGCACAACATGGAGGACAAGACCGACCCGTCGGCGAACAACTACAACTGCCCGATCGTCGCATCCTATGCGGAGAACATCCGCATCAACATGGATGTCCTGCGCGAGAAGCACATCCGCTTCCTGCAGCCGTTCCTGCCCATCAATGACCGCAAGCGCATGATCGAGCGTCTCGTGGAGGAGTTCGGAAAAGCCGAGGGCATCGGCAGGGCGGAGATCACTGCGGCGGTCGATGCCGGTTATGCCGAGATTGAGCAGTACCGGCAGGATGTTCGTGACTACGGACAGCAGATCCTGGATCGTATTGAAAAGACGGGCGAGCACGCCATCCTGCTTGCGGGACGGCCGTATCACATCGACCCCGAGATCAATCACGGCATCCCCGAGATGATCCAGTCCTATAAGCTGCCGATTCTCTCCGAGGATGCAGTGTACCACATGCCGGTCAGCAAACGGCGTCTGCAGGTCGTCAACCAGTGGAGCTATCATGCACGTCTTTACCATGCAGCACAGTTCGTTGCGGAGCATCCGAATGTGACGCTGATCCAGCTGAGCTCCTTCGGCTGCGGGCTCGATGCACTCACAACGACGGAGGTGCGTGAGATCCTCGAGTCACATGAGCGCATCTACACGATGATCAAGCTCGACGAGGTGTCGAACCTCGGTGCGGCACGCATTCGCCTGCGCTCGCTGATCGCAGCGCTCGCGCGGCGGGAGATGCCCGTCTACCACGATGCACCCGTCATCGAGCGTCCGCGCTTTACCGAGGACTGCCGAAAGACGCATACGATTCTCGCCCCGCAGATGGCACCGATTCACTTTGATCTGTTCCGTACGACGATGAGAAAGCACGGCTATAACGTCGTCATTCCGCCGATGCCGGACAAAGCGGCCATTGACCTCGGTCTGCGCTATGTGCACAATGACATGTGCTACCCTGCCATCGTCGTCATCGGACAGCTCCTCGCCGCACTGAAGGCAGGGCTGTGTGATCCCGATCACACGAGTATTGCACTCTTTCAGACCTGCGGTGCATGCCGTGCGACCAACTACCTCGGTGTCCTGCGCAAGGCTCTGCGTGACGCGGGCTTCCCGAACGTCGCCGTCTTTGCCGTGCGCGGTCTGCCCGAGGAGACGGATTCCTTTGCCTTTAACCGCGAGATGATGGTCGATGCCATCAAGGCGGCGATCTACGGCGATCTCCTGATGAACGTGCGCAACCGCATGATGCCGTACGAGCTGGTCAAGGGGAGTACGCAGGCGGCGTATGAGAAATGGATGGTGCGCGCAAAGGAGGAGCTGCTGCACGGCAGCATCTTCAAGTTCCGCCGCATGGTGAAGGACATCGTGCGCGACTTTGACCATATCCCCATCGACGAGACCTTGTGGAAACCAAAGGTCGGCATCGTCGGCGAAATCCTCGTCAAGTACCACCCCGTCGCGAACAACGACATCGAAAAGGTGCTGATGGGGGAGGGGCAGAGGTCGTGATGCCCGACTTCGTCGACTTCTTCCTGTATTCCGCTTACGACCCGATCGCACAGCACAAGCTGCTTGCGGGCTCCTACAAGGATCGTCTCTATGGACGTATGTTCATCAAGGTGATCGAGTTCTTCCGCGCACCGATGCGCAAGGCACTGAAGGAGAGCCGTCACTTCCGTCCGCCGCAGTCCATCGACCATACGGCGGAGCTTGCGGCGCGTCACGTCAGCCTCGGCAACATGGCGGGGAGGGTGGTTCCTCACGGGCGAGATGGTCAAGCTCATCGAGGAGGGCGTTCCCAACGTCGTCTGCCTGCAGCCGTTCGGCTGCCCTGCCGAATCACATTACGGGCAAGGGCGTCATGCACGACCTGCGCAAGGCGTATCACGGCGCGAACATCACAGCGATTGACTGCGATGCGGGCTCGAGTGAGGTCAACCAGCTCAATCGCCTGAAACTGATGCTTGCCGTGGCAAAGGAGCGTCGCCCGCAGGAAGCGGAGCATCCTGCGGCGCAAATGGCTCGGGCGATCAATTTGCCTAAATAGTACTGAGTTTATAAAAAGAGATGTTGTACGATGCAGCATCTCTTTTTTGCAAAAATTCGTTCCGCGAACAAATTTTTTTCGCAAAGATGCGTTCGAAAATACTTGACCGAACACTCTTTCTGTGTTATCTTATATACGAACAGAGGTTTTGAGAATATATATGCGATATGAGTGTTCGGAGGTATGGATATGAGACGCAGAAAAACACGCAGAACAGTGAATAAGAAGCGCGTCGGACTTCTCTTCGGCGTAATCGCGCTCGTCTGGATGGGTATTTCTGCCCTGCATCTGACGAATCCCTATCTGCGCTCGGCGGACTTTGTGGAGGTGTCCGTAGCACACGGGGAGAGCGTCTGGTCGATTGCACAGACCTACTCGGCAAAAGAATCCACGTCAAAGGATCTCGAGGAAGCAATCATCGAGGTGAACGATCTGCCGCCCGACGGCACGATCCATGCGGGGAGACATCTTCGCATCCCCGTGATTGCTCCATCGGAGCAGCTGCAGGCGATGGCAGAACACAAATCCCTTGACACAGAGAATTGACCGCCTTATAATAATTTTACCAATTAGGGTGGAAACTTGTGGGAGTACGAAATCGCAGTGCTTCCTGTCGCCTTGTCCCCGAGAGGATGGATTTCCTATCCCACAGGGACAGGGCTTTTGTATATTTGGAAGGGAGAGCATTTTTATGATAAAGCTGACACTGCCGGATGGCTCCGTTCGCGAGGCAGAGGCAGGGACGAGCATATTGGACGTCGTCAAGGGCATGAGCAACTCCTTGGCGAAAAAGGCACTCGCGGCGAGCCTCGACGGCGAGGTTGTCGATCTGACGACGCCGGTCACGAAGGATGCTGCGCTGTGCGTGCTGACCTTTGACGATGAGGGCGGCCGCCATGCTCTGCGCCATACGGCGGCGCACGTCATGGCGCAGGCGGTGAAGCGCCTGTATCCGGAGAGCCATGTGCAGCTTGCGATCGGACCTGCGATCGAGAACGGCTTCTACTACGATTTCGATATGGAGCACCAGCTGACGGATGCCGATCTTCGTGATATCGAAAAGGAAATGAAGAAGATCGTCAAGGAGAATCTGCCGCTTGTCCGCCGCGAGATTCCCCGTGCAGAGGCGATTGCACTCTTCCGTGAGAAGGGTGAGAACTATAAGGTGGAGCTGATTGAGGATCTGCCCGAGGACGAGGTGATCTCCCTCTATACGCAGGGCGAGTTCACCGACCTCTGCGCAGGCCCCCATGTCGTCTCGACCGGCAAGGTCAAGGCATTTAAGCTGCAGAGCGTCGCGGGCGCATACTGGCGCGGCAGTGAGAAGAATAAGATGCTGCAGCGCATCTATGGCACGGCGTTTGAGAAGCAGGAAGAACTCGATGCCTACCTGCACATGCTGGAGGAGGCGGCAAAGCGCGACCACCGAAAACTCGGCAGAGAACTGGATCTCTTCAGCCTGCACGAGGAGGGGCCGGGCTTCCCGTTCTTCCATCCGAACGGCATGGCACTGCGCAACGCATTGCTCGACTATTGGCGCGAGGTGCATCGCCGCTACGGCTATCAGGAGATCAGCACGCCTGTGATTCTCAGCCGTAAGCTCTGGGAGACCTCGGGGCACTGGTTCCACTATCGCGAGAATATGTATACCACGGAGATCGACGAAGAGGACTATGCAATCAAGCCGATGAACTGCCCCGGCTGCATGCTCGTCTATCGTTCCCAGCTGCACAGCTACCGTGATCTGCCGCTGCGTCTTGCCGAGCTGGGACTCGTCCATCGTCACGAGCTTTCGGGTGCTCTGCACGGGCTTTTCCGCGTCCGCAACTTCACGCAGGATGATGCGCATCTCTTTGTGACCCCCGATCAGATCGAGGGCGAGATCCAGCACACGATTGACCTCTTCGACGAGGTCTACCGCACGTTCGGACTGACGTACAAGGCAGAGCTCTCGACGCGCCCCGAGGACTCGATGGGCACAGATGAGATGTGGGAGATGGCGACGAATGGCCTGCAGAAGGCACTGGACAACCGCGGTCTGGACTATGTCGTCAACGAGGGAGACGGCGCGTTTTACGGCCCGAAGATCGACTTCCACCTGCGCGACTCCATCGGACGTACGTGGCAGTGCGGCACGATCCAGCTCGATATGAGTCTGCCCGAGAAGTTCGATCTCACCTATGTCGGTGAGGACGGCGAAAAGCATCGTCCCGTCATGCTGCATCGCGTGGTCTATGGCTCGATTGAGCGCTTTATCGGTATCCTGATCGAGAACTATGCAGGTGCATTCCCCGTGTGGATGGCGCCCGTGCAGGTACGTATCCTGCCGATCACGGAGCGTCATGCCGCATACGCGGAGGAACTGTATAAGAAGATGTTCGATCTCGGCCTCCGCGTCGAGGTGGACGCACGCAACGAAAAGACGGGCTACAAGATCCGCGAGAGCCAGGTCAAGAAGACGCCGTACACGCTGGTGGTTGGCGATCAGGAGATGGAGAGCGGCACAGTTGCCTTCCGCAAGTATGGAGAGAAGGACAGTACAGTCCTGCCTGTCGCGGACTTTATCGCGCTCGTACAGGAAAAAATTGCGACGCGTGCACTGGAGTATTGACAGGATACGCCGATCTGTGGTAATATATCTCACGTTGAAAGCAGAAGCCACCGCTTCTCACCTGCGGGCACGGATGTCTGACGGGTTGCATGAGAGAGTGTATCAGGGTGGCTTTATGCCGCCCTTTTCTATTGCCGGATGGCGTAATCTTGCGCATCCGTACCAGGAGGTGTTCTTGCCATAAGCAGGGAATCTTTGCGAATCAATGAGGAAATCCATATCCGTGAGGTGCGTGTCACCAGTGCGGAGGGGGAACAGCTTGGCATTATGCTGACGCGCGATGCCCTTCGCATGGCGGAGGAGCAGCATCTCGACCTGGTCGAGGTGGCGCCGAAGGCGAAGCCGCCCGTCTGCCGCATCATGGACTTTGGAAAGTTCCGCTATGAGCAGCAGAAACGTGAGAAAGAAGCGAAGAAGAAGCAAAAGACCATCAGCATCAAGGAGGTCAAGCTGCGTCCGAACATCGACGAGCATGACTTCAATGTCAAGCTGAAGAATGCACTCCGCTTCGTCGAAGAGGGCAACAAGGTCAAGGTGACGATCATGTTCCGTGGGCGTGAGCTCTCCCATCCGGAACTCGGGCGCGTGGTTCTCGACCGCGTCTCCGAGCGGCTGGGCGATCTCGTGTCGATCGAACGCGGTGCGAAGCTCGAGGGAAAGAATATGACGATGATTCTTTCGCCGAAGGTGCAGAAGCCCGCCAAGGCGGCAAAACCCGCGAAGCAGGAAGATAAAGGAGGAAATGGCGATGCCGAAGATTAAAACGCGCCGCGCTGCAGCAAAGCGCTTTACCGTAACAGGGAGCGGAGAGTTCCGCCGCAACAAGGCGTACAAGAGACATATTCTGGAGAAGAAGACGCCGAAGCGCAAGCGCAACCTGCGCAAGGCAGCACTTGCCGACAATTCGGACTACAAGCGCATCCGCAAGATGCTCCCCTACGCATAAACGGGGCAAGGAAGAGAACCCTACGTGGGTAGGAAACAGGAGGAATTGCTATGCCAAGAGTAAAGAGCGGTGTTACGGCACACCGTCGTCATAAGAAGATTTTGAAGCTTGCCAAGGGCTATCGCGGCTCGCGCAGCAAGCAGTTCAAGAAGGCAAACGAGACTGTCATGAAGGCGCTCTACTATGCGCGCCGTGACCGTCGTGCAAAGAAGGGCACGTTCCGTCGTCTCTGGATCGCGCGCATCAATGCAGCAGCGCGTGAACGGCATCTCGTACAGCCGCTTTATCGCGGGTCTGACGAATGCAGGGTCGAGGTCAACCGCAAAGATGCTTGCCGATCTCGCCATTGCCGATGCAGCGGCATTCACGCAGCTTGTGAACGTCGCAAAGGAAAAATCAGTAAGATGGGAGCAGCCTGATGAGTCATCGGATTCATCAGGCTCTTTTCTACGATGAAAAAGATCGAGACAATCACGAGTGCGGAGAACCCGCTCATCCGCCGCCTCTCTGTGTTGGCGCGCAGCCCGCGCCGCGCCGCCAAGGAAAAATGTGTTTTTGGTGGAGGGACTGCGTCTTGCCGAGATGGCAGCGCGGTCAGACGGACAGATTCTACACGCCGTAGTGACGGAGCGTGCCTTGGCGGCGGAGCGGGCTGCCGTGCTGGCAGAGCAGCTGCGTCTGCGCGGCGTGCCGGTTAGCTGTGTCCCGCCGCGGCTCTTTGCCGCCTGCGCGGAGACGGACGCGCCGCAGGGAATCCTGCTGCTGCTGCAGCGTCCCTCCCCGCAGGGCATTGACCAATCTCGTACACGCGGCGGAGAAAAGCACCGTTTTATCTGGCTCTCGATCGTGTGCAGGATCCCGGCAACGTCGGCATGATTCTGCGCACGGCGGATGCAGCGGGCGCAGCGGGCGTGATACTTCTGCGCGGCTGTGCAGATGTATACAGCAGCAAGGTTGTCCGTGCAACGATGGGCTCTCTGTTTTACGTTCCCTTTATCAGCGGGCGTCGATGATGAGGAACTCCTGTGTTTCGCACAGGAACAAAGCCTATATCTCTATGCTGCCGCGTGCGACGCCGATGCCGTGACGCATTTTGCGGCGGATTTGCGCCGCCCCACGATTGTCGTTCTCGGCAACGAGGCAAACGGTGTATCGGAGCGCCTCTTGGGCGCGTGTCAGCACCTCTACGTCCCCATGTGCGGGCAGGCGGAGTCGCTCAACGTCGCCTCGGCCGCCACGGCGATCCTCTATGAGTCCATGCGTCAGCGCAACTACGAAAAAAACTGCTGCACGCAGTGAAACACTGTCATGCAGCAGCGCAGCTGTATTATTTGTTTTTTTCGAGGATGGCGAGCAGTTCGTCCTTCGTGATGAGCCCGATGGACTCATCGACGGGCTCTCCATTCTTGAAGAAGATGAGGATCGGCATGCTCATCACGCCGTATCGCTCGGCGATGTCCTGCGCATCATCCACGTTGATCTTACAGAACTTGACATCGCTGCGTGCGGTGGAGGCCTCCTCCAGCACGGGGATGAGCATACGGCATGGCATACAGTATGACGCCCAAAAATCGACGACGACCATACGCTTTTCCGCTAGGACTTCGGAGGCAAATGTTTCTCTCGTTAATTCGATGACAGCCACAGCCTGAATCTCCTTTGCAGTAGTATGGAAATGCACGGATGCTCCACGCCAATGATGATAAACCTTTCGTTTAGTCCGTGCTTCTATGAACATTTTCTATTATCATAATAAAAAAACAAGAAATTTTTTTCAATAGATATAGGAAAAAGTCATTGAAACTTTTTTTCCTACAAAAATGAGCTCTTCCTAGCGTCCGTCTGGTTGCATGTCCCGGAGAAAAAGTATATAATGATAAAAATAGGAGTTTAATTTATTTGCCATAGAGCGATGGAGAAGAGAGGGAACGGAAGATGGCAGGGAAGAAGAGAGCACCGCTGAGCCCGATACTCAGGCAGAACAAGCGGATCTTTGATCTGATGAAAAACACAACCTCCGACTATGCCTTCATGATGGATCCGACTGCCGATGTGTTTCTTGCTCCGCCTGCACTTGTCCGAGATTATGCGCTGCCGTCGGAGACACTGACCCATGTTGCCGACGTACTGCGCCCATTGGTCTGCATACAGGATCGCCACGCCTTTGATGCGATATTTTCCTCGTTGCTGGACGTGACGGAGGGGCGGGAACGACAGCTGGACTTCCGCATTACGAATGCGAAGGGCAATCTCACATGGCTGCGCCTGAAGGGGAAGATTGGACTGTCCGAGGATGGACGGCCGAATCTCTTCGTTGGGACGATCAGTCAGCTTGCACGTCGTAATGCGGCAGACTCGGTGACGGGGCTGCTGAACCGCTATCAGTTCACGGAGGATCTTGGCGAGGCGCTGCGCACGGCGCGTGAGACGGGGAAGGGCGGCGGTCTCCTCGTCATGGGCATTGATAATTTCCGCATGGTGAACGAGGCATTCAACCATGAGGTCGGTGATGCAATTCTGCGGGAGATCTCGGAGTGTATCCTGCAGAATGTGCCGCGCCGTCTCTCGCTCTATCGTTTGGACGGGGATGAGTTTGGGCTCATCTATCCTGAGGCGGACGAGGAGATGCTGCAGGAGTTTTTCATCCGCGTCCAGCGCGAGTTCGCGCACCCGCAGGTCTATGATGGACGGCAGTATCTCGTCACCATGTCGGCGGGCATGGTGTTCTATCCGCAGGCGGCACGTGATCCGCTTGTCCTGCATAAATACGCGCAGGCGGCACTGGATACGGCAAAAGCAGGCGGGAAGAATCGACTGAATGCGTTCTCGAAGGAGGTCTATAACCGCTGGCTGCGTTCGCTGACGATTCAGGAGCAGATCCTCGAGGATGTCAAGGGCAGGGCTGCCGCAATTTCGAGCTATACTTCCAGCCGCAGGTCGCAGGCGACGACCAGCATATCGTCGGTGCGGAGACGCTGCTCCGCTGGAAGAACGAAAAAGGGCACATGGTCGCGCCCATGGAGTTCATCCGTATCCTTGAGGAGACCAAAACCATTGTGCCCGTCGGGCGCTGGATCTTTGAGCAGGCGCTGCGCGTCTGTAAGGAGTGGCGGAAGAAGATTCCGAACTTCCGCATGAGCGTCAACATGAGCTATGAGCAGATCAGGATCCTCATTCCTCGAGTTCATCGAGGACTGCCTGCATCGCCATGATATGCCGCCGGATGCCGTCGTCCTCGAACTGACGGAGAGCAAGATCGTCAGCGACATGAAATTCGTCAATGCGCAGTTCGACGCATTTCGACTGCACGGCATCAAGATCGCCATGGACGATTTCGGCACGGGGTACTCCTCGCTGTCCTCGCTCAAGAATCTGAACTGCGATATCATCAAGATCGACCGTGCGTTTGTCATGCGGATTCTGGACAATCATTTCGATCAGAAGCTCGTCGAGTATACGGTGGAGCTCTGCCACAGCATCGGCAAGACCACCTGCATCGAGGGCGTGGAGCGTCAGGACGAGTACGACTGCCTCGTCAAGATCTGCAAGACCGATACGATTCAGGGCTATCTCTTTGGACGCCCTGAACCGCAGGATGTATTTGAACAAAAGTTTTTGGGGATGTAATGGCAAGAGAAAAAGCAGAGGAGGGGCTGACCTCGCTCGGCGCGCAGCGGACGGACTACGGATATGACTATGCGCCTGAGGCATTGGAGACCTTTCAAAATCAGCATACGGATCACGACTACTGGGTACGCTTTAACTGTCCCGAGTTTACAACGCTCTGTCCGATTACGGGGCAGCCGGACTACGGAACGATCTATATTTCCTATATGCCGGCGGAGCGCATGGTCGAGAGCAAATCACTGAAGCTCTATCTGGTGAGCTTTCGCAATCACGGCGACTTCCACGAGGATGTTGTCAATGTCATCATGCGTGATTTGATCCGCCTGATGGCACCAAAGTACATCGAGGTGCAGGGGAAATTTCTGCCGCGCGGCGGCATCTCGATCGACCCCTATGCAAACTACGGTATCCCGGGGACGAAGTACGAGACACTGGCGTGGGAGCGCCTCGCGCAGCACGACCGTGTACCGGAACGGGTGGACAACCGTTGACGGCGCGGCAGAAACGGATCGCCCTCATCAATGACATCACGGGCTTTCGGCCGCTGCTCAGTGGCGGTACAGCTCCCGCTGATCTCTGCGATGCGCGTGCAGGCGTGTCCGCTCCCGACAGCGATTCTTTCCGTACATACGGGCTTTCCAAAATCACTATCTCGACGATTACACGGCGCGTATGCGCCCGTACATGGAGAACTGGGCGGAGAACGATCTCGATTTCGATGCGATCCTCACGGGCTTTCTCGGCTCGGAGGAGCAGATCGAGGTCGTCCTCGATGCGGTGCATACGTTTAAGGGCAAGGATACGCTGGTCATTGTCGATCCCGTGATGGGAGATCATGGAAAGCTCTACTCCTCGTATACGCCCGCACTCTGTGCGAAGATGCGTCAGCTGATGCCGTTTGCAGACGTCGTGACGCCAAACCTCACAGAGGCGTGTCAGCTCCTCGATCTGCCGTATCCGCCGGACGGCGTGGTGACCGATGCAGAGCTGTCTCACATGGCACACCAGCTCGCAGCGATGGGGCCGCGTGCTGTTGTCATTACCGGTCTTCACGCGGGCGACTGCGTGCGCACGTATCTCTATGAGGATGGAAGAGCCGCTGCTACGACCATGTGAAGATCGGGCGTGATCGTTCCGGTTCGGGTGATGTGTTTGCGGCGATTGTCGTGGCGTCCCTCGTGCGCGGCATCCCTCTTGCAGACGGGGTGAAATGTGCCGCCGACTTTATCGGTCACTGCCTCGCCTATGCGGAGGAGTTGGATCTGCCGTGGAATTACGGGCTGCCCTTTGAGGAATTTATGGGCGAGCTGACCAAACTGTAGGGCTGTGCAACCAAAAAAAGCTGCCGTAAGGGCAGCTTTTCTCATTTCTGTGTATCATTAGGAGCATATTATGATTGTTTACGCGACCCATGCGGGTGGCCGCTATTTGCCGATGGAGGAGAGTCTGCGCGAGCAGCCTGAGGGCAAGCGTGCCATTTATGTCAATATCACGAACTCCTGTAACTGTGACTGCGTTTTCTGTCTGCGCAGCATGAAGGAGATGGCGAAGGAGTCCTCGCTCTGGATTGACCATGATCCGACACTTGCTGAGATCACGGAACAGCTTGACCGCCTGCCGTGGGAATACATCTCCGAAGTCGTATGCTGCGGTTTCGGCGAGCCCCTGATGCGCCTAGACACGGTGCTCGGTGTCCTGCGCTATGTCAAGGCGCATCATCCGCAGGTGCCGACGCGCGTCAATACGAACGGGCTGGGCGAGCTGGAGCATGGCACCGTCTTTGCACAGCGCTTTGCAGGGCTGCTCGACACCATCTCCATCAGTCTCAATGCATCGAATGCCGAGCGTTATCTTGCGCTCACGCGCTCGAAGTTCGGCATCGGTTCCTATGAGGCGATGCTCACCTTTGCCGAGCACTGCAAGCCCTACATTCCCCATGTTGTTCTCACTGTCGTGGAGAAGGTGGAGAACGAGGAGGAGATCGCTCGCTGCCGCAAGATCTGTGCGGAGCGCGGACTGACCCCTGCGCGTACGCACCTACGAGGACAGCTGAACCACTACCTTGTTACAGCGTCAGCTTCGCCCCATAGAGTGGCGTTTGCCGATCCATTGCGGCGAGGAGGCGCGGCACGGGGAGTACGCGCAGCAGGATGAAGCAGATCAGCGCCTCGGGGACGAGGTAGGTCGCGTTGAACACGAGGGAATACAGATAGGGCGACATTCCCTCCGGTGCGTATGAGCCGAAGAACACAGCACCCGAGATAAAGTGGCAGGCGAAGCGTGCCGCAAAGGCGAGTGCGGCTCCCGCGAAGATCCGTCCCGGTACGGCAGCAGCAATCGCGAGTGCCATATAGGGCAGCGGATAGTCGAAGAGTACCTGCAGGGGGTGCAGGATGAATGCATCCTGCATGAGGTTGATCATGCCGTAGAGGAAGCCCGCGAGACAGCCGATGCCTGCCCCGTAACGGTAGGTGAGAAAGAGGAGGGGAATCATCCCGCCGATGGTGACGCTCCCGCCCTGCGGCATGTGAAAGATGCGCAGCTGATGCAGCACGATCGTGAGCGCGAGCATCAGTGCGACGTTGATGAGCATGTGGGTCGTGAAGTGAATGCGCCGCATCTGCAGATAGCCGAGGATCAGGATGAGTACGGCGAGCAGCGCAAAGAGACTGGTTGGCTGCGCGATCAGATCGGCAGTACTTTTCATGAGTGTGTCCATGGAGACCTCCTGTGGGGATACAATTTGTGTGGGGGACATCGGTGACCTCGTATAGAATACTATAAAAACAATGTTTGTTCAAATTGGAAATGTGCTCTTTGCAGACATTCCCTTCATCTTATCCGCATGTCCATAGATTTTTTGGCGTGAATATGGTAAACTGAAAATTGTTGTTTGAATCGTATTGTGTCGTGACGACGTGCACATACAGGAGGACGTTATGGACGAAAAGATCAGAGAACTCAAGGCGCGTGCCCGAGCTGCGATTGCAGAGACGGCGGGCTCGCTGAGTGAGCTTAACGATATACGTGTCAAGATTCTGGGGAAAAAGGGAGAGCTGACGACCCTCATGCGCAGCATGGGCGCCCTCGCGCAGGAGGAACGACCGCGCATCGGCAAGATCGTCAACGAGGCGCGTGCCGAGCTCGAGGAGCTCCTCGCGAAGAAGTCTGAGGAACTTGCCCAGCGTGAACTGGCGGCCAAGATCGACGCCGAGCAGATCGACGTCACGCTGCCCGGCCGCACGATGCAGATCGGACATCTGCATCCGCTCACGATCACGCTGAACCGCATCAAGAAAATCTTTCTGCAGATGGGCTTTACGGTGGAGGAAGGCCCTGAGATTGAGACGGACTACTACAACTTTGAGGCACTCAACCTGCCGAAGGATCACCCCGCGCGTGACATGCAGGATTCCTTCTACATCACGGAGGATATTCTGCTGCGCTCTCAGACCTCGCCCGTGCAGGCACGTACGATGCAGAAGAACGAGCCGAATGCTCCGATCCGCATGATCGCGCCCGGGCGCGTCTATCGCCGCGACTCCTACGATGCGACGCACTCGCCGATGTTCACGCAGGTGGAGGGGCTCGTCATCGACAAGGACATCTCCTTTGCCGATCTCAAAGGAACGCTTGAGCTGTGCCTGCATGAACTCTTCGACGCCGACGCCAAGGTGCGTTTTCGCCCGAGTTTCTTCCCGTTCACCGAGCCGTCCACCGAGGTTGATATTTCCTGCTCCGCCTGTCATGGTGCGGGCTGCCGCGTGTGCAAGGGCACGGGCTGGCTCGAAATCCTCGGCGCGGGTATGGTGCATCCGAACGTTCTGCGCATGAGCGGCTACGATCCCAATGTAGTGTCGGGTTTTGCATTCGGCATGGGCGTAGAGCGCATCGCGATGCTTGCGTACGGCGTGGATGATCTGCGTCTGTTCTACGACAACGACGTGCGTTTCTTACATCAATTCTAAGGAGGCGGGACTATGCAGGTTTCCATCAAATGGCTGAAGGATTATGTTGAGATAGATGAGCCGGCGGAGAAGATTGCCGACCGCCTGACGATGGCCGGTGTGCCCGTCGAGCGCATTGTACGTGCCGACGAGGGGCTTGAAAAGGTCATCACCGGGCGCATCGAGAAGATCACGCCGCATCCGGACTCCGATCATCTGCTCGTCTGTCAGCTGAACATGGGCAGTGCGGAGCTGACGCAGATCGTGACGGGCGCATCCAATGTGCGCGAGGGGCATATCGTCCCCGTCGCCACGGTCGGCGCAGTGCTCCCCGACGGCAAGAAGATCTCGAAGGGACAAGCTGCGCGGCATCCCCTCGAACGGCATGATGTGTTCGGCGGGCGAGCTTGCCATTGATACCGAGGGGCTGCCCGATGAGCAGGTGAACGGCATCTACATTCTGCCGTCCGATACACCCGTCGGTGTACCGGCGGCGCAGGTACTCGGCCTCGACGATGTGATCCTCGAGTTCGAGCTGACGGCAAACCGCGCCGACTGCTTCAGTGTCATCGGGATTGCGCGGGAGGTCGCCGCGCTGACGGGCAAATCGCTGCGCATGCCGACGATTGAGGTGAAGGAGACGGCGGGCGTACGCGCTGCGGATCTCGTCTCCATTCACATCGACGACAAGGAGCTGTGCCATCGTTTCTCCGCGCGTGTCCTGCGCGATGTGAAGGTCGCTCCCACGCCCGCATGGATGGTGGATCGTCTGCGCGGTGCGGGCATCCGCTCGATCAACAATGTCGTCGACGTGACGAACTTCGTCATGCTGGAGCTGGGACAGCCCCTCCACGCGTACGACTATGATCGTATCGCAGGGACATACGCTGACGGCGCGGCGCGCCCGTGCAGGGGAACAGCTCCATACGCTGGATGATTCAAACCGCATCGCCGTCGGGAGATGAGCTCGTCATTGCCGACAGCGAGAAGCCCGCAGGGCTTGCCGGCATCATGGGCGGGACTCGATTCCGAGGTGACGGACCAAACGACGACGGTCGTCCTCGAGGCGGCGTCCTTCCATGGGCCGACCATCCGCCGCACGGCGCGGCGCATCGGTCTCCGCTCCGAGGCATCGGGACGGTTTGAGCGCGGCGTGGATGAGACGGAGACCATTCGTGCCGTGACGCGTGCCGCACAGCTCCTCGCGGAGATGGATGCCTGCACCGTGGCAGAGGGGACGATTGACGTCAATCCCGCGCCGCGCGTCCCGACGGTACTCACGTTCAGTGCGCGCGCCGTCGCGGAGCGCATCGGTGCGAACATCCCCGGGCGAGTGGATGGCATCGGCACTGCGCTCCCTCGGTTTTTATCGTCGAGGAGCAGGGGTTGAGACCTATCGCGTCGTCGTTCCTTCATGGCGCGGAGACGTGACGCTGATGGAGGACATCTCGGAGGAGGTTGCGCGGCTCTACGGTTTTGACAACATCGCATCGAAAATGCCGTCGGGGGCAGTCCTGCAGGGATCGGTCAGTGAGATGCAGGCGTTTGTCGATACCATGCGCGAGACCTTTGCCTCCCTCGGCATGACGGAGGAGCTCTCGTTCAGCTTTACGAGCGCAGCGGCTCTCGACAAGCTCTGCGTGCCCGAGGACAGCGTCCTCCGCCGCGCGATTCCCATCATGAACCCGCTCATGGAGGAGTATCCGCTCGTCCGCACGACCCTCCTGACGAGCATTCTCGAGAATGCGGCGCGCAACGTGGCACGTCGGAATCTCGATCTGCGGCTCTTTGACATTGCGCCCGTCTTCTTCCCGAAGGCACTGCCCGTCACGGAACTCGTCGAGGAAAAGTGCAAGGTGACAGGACTCCTCACAGGGCGGCGCAATCCCATCGCATGGGATACGGATAATGCGATGGTCGATTTCTACGATGCAAAGGGCGTGCTGGAGCATTTCCTCTCCGCCATCGGCGTACAAAAATATACGGTGGAGCGCGGCGAGCACTTTGCAATGCACCCCGGTAAGACAGCGTTCTTCAAAAAGGGACGCGACGTGATCGCCGTCCTCGGCGAGATTCATCCGACGGTCGCCGCGAACTTTGGCATCGGACAGAGTGTCTATGTCTTCGAGATGGATGCTGAGACACTGCTGCGCTACCGCAAGAAAAAGGCTGCGATTAAGGCTCTGCCAAAGTATCCCGCATCGACGCGCGACCTTGCGATCCTCGTGGATGCTGACCTTACGACGGCGGAGATTGAGCGCGTCATCGCGAAGAAGGGCGGCAGTTACTTCCGCGGTGCGACCCTCTTTGATGTCTATGAGGGCAAACAGGTGGGCGAGGGGAAGAAGAGTATGGCATTCCACCTGCATTTCCAGTCCGACGACAAGACCCTGACCGATGAGGAAGTGGATGCGGCATTCGCCGCGATCCTGCAGGCGGCGGAGGAGCAGCTTCACGCACAGCTTCGCGGATAAAAGGCGGTGAGAGCCATGGCAGAGGAAAAACAGACGACAAAGCGCGTTGTCGTCGAGATGTTTGGGCAGAGCTACCAGCTCAAGACCGATGAACCGGATCGCCTCAAGCGGCTGGCGGCAGAGAGTGACCGCCGCATCAAGGAGATGTCGAAGAAGGTGCGCAGCTTCGATGTTCAGCGCATCGCAGTGCTCTCCGTGCTCCAGCTGATGGATGAATATGAGCAGCTGCGGCGCGACTACGATGAGCTCGTACAGCTTCTTGAGGAAAAGTAAAAATAAGCTATGATGTGTGCGCATCATAGCTTATTTTTACTGAATGTTAAATCGGACGTTCGTATCTACGGTTACCGTTTTGCCCGTGGGATTGGGATAGCTGCCCGACCGCATACGCTGCGGCGACCGCTGCCTCATCCAGAACACTGTATCCGGAGGGGGAGGAGACGGAGACATTTGTGATTGCCCCCGAGGCGCTGATCGTTGTGGTGATCGTCGTCGTGCCCTCCAGATGGCGCTTGAGTGCCATATAAGGGTACTCCTTATTCGCGTTGACCGCTGCCCAGAACCCGTTTGTGTCAAATGGCGCACTGCCCGTGCCGGACACATTTGCGTCGCCCGTGCCTTGCCCTGCGCCTGTGCCCGCACCTTTGCCCTGACCGTCACCCGTGCCGTCGCCGCTGCCATTTCCCGCACCGGATCCTGTGCCGGTACCGCTTCCGCCGTCGCCGCTGCCCGATGACGAGCCCGTACTCGCGGCAGGCGGCGCAGAGCTGTCCGCAGCCGAAGCGGCGGGGGAGGATGCCTGCGGAACCGTCACGGCATCCTGCGCCGGGATGGCGGCATCGCTTGCCGTCACGGGGACGGTCTGCTGCACTGTCTCAACGCGCTTTGCGACCTCCTCCGCCTTCAGCGGCTCCGGGAAGAGACTTTCGGCACTGCCGCCGCCCTCATGCCCGCTGCCCTGACTGAAATCCGATGCCTGCAGATCGATCTCATAGACTTGCTGCTCCTGCTTTGCGACGACGGCAGCAAGTCCGACGGCGAGCAGGAGAAAGATGACGACGTGAATGGCGGCAGAGACGATATATGCTTTTCTCCATGAGAGATGTTGCTCCATCGATCTATCCCTTCTGCTCTGCTGCGATCGAGAGCCGTTTGACCCCCGCTCCTTTGAGCATGTCCATCACGGCGACCACCTGCCCATGCGCCGTGCGCTGATCTGCCTGCAGGACGACCGCCGCGTTCGGATTCTCCTCCATGTGACGCTTCATGATTGCCGCGGACTCCGTGATGCTCACGGGATTGTTGTCAATCGTTATATGTCCGTCTGCATCGAGCGTCATGATGATCGGCAGCTGTGCCGGTGCAGTCGCGGTCTGCCTGCGGCAGCTGAACGGCGAGAGCCTTCTGCGCCACCGTCTGCAGGCTGTTCATCATAAAGAAGACGAGCAGGAAAAAAAGATGATGTCGATCATCGGAATAATCATGAACTCCGGCTTCTTTTTGAGGCGGTGATTGCTAAAATTCATTACGCATCCCAGCTTTCTTTCTTTGCCGTGACAATCGTCGTGCAGAGACGCTCCGTATCCGTCACAATCGTATCCAGCTGATGGCTGAAGTAGGTGTAGACGCAGAATGCGATGATTGCCACGCAGAGCCCCGATGCCGTCGCAACCAGTGCCTCACCGACACCGCCCGTAATGGCGAGACGCGCCGCCGCCCGCATCGAGGACGCTGAACGTCTGGATCATACCCGTGACCGTGCCCAAGAGGCCGAGCAGCGGGGCAATCGTAACGATCGCACTCAGATAGTCGAGATAGCGGCGAAAGTTGATCGACTCCATCGACATACGGTCGGAGAACGCATTCTTCATCGCGTTCTCCGTGCGGTCATTCTCGATGCCGCTCTCGACGATGCGGCTGATGGCGGAGGGGTACTCCTTGCAGAGATTGATGATCGTATCCCAGTCCTTCTGGACCGCAGGTGATAGACCCCATGAAAGAATGCACGGGACCCCCTGCGGTTGACGCGGTAGTAAGAAAACCGCTCCACGGCGATGGCAATCGTGATGAACGACAGAATCAGCAGGGGATACATGACCAGCCCGCCGCTGTGGAAGAGATGTACTGCACTTTCAAATCCTGACATATCTTTGTCTCCTTTATCTAAACTAGAAGGTCATGCGCATGCCGAAGCGGTAGATGCGCCCGCCCATCCCAAGGTATGGGTCATAATGGTTGAACAGATTCGTGACGCCGGCATAGAACGTGAGAAAGTGGTGATAGTCCTTCTCGACCATCAGATTCCACAGACCGTAGTTCTTCTCGCGGGCGACCTTCTCGCAGGGTGTAGCCGTGCTCAATGTCGCCTCTCATAAACCTCCTTGCTCTCCGCATCGCTCTGAACCAGATGATACACCTCCCCTGTGTTTGGATCTGTGAAATCAACATGCTCCAGATTCTGAACACCATCGGCTTTCGATGATGCGTCCCGTTGCAATGCGGTCACGGATATCGAGGTAGTTGCGCGTGTAGTCGCCCCAGAGGGTTGCGCGCCATCCGTTCTTCGGGTCACTGTAGCTCATCGTGAGGTTGAGCATGTGGCGTCCCGCGTCCTTCGAGGCGCTTACCCGTCTGACGGTCAAAGGCATCGAGATAAGTATAGCCTGCCTTGACCCGTAAAGTCGCGATACCTTATGCGTCACCTCTGCCTCAATGCCCTGTGTGCGTGCCTTGAAATATTTTCGTACGAATAGACATCATCTGTTGCGGGAACGCCGCTTGCAAAAAGCCGACTCATCGATGACGTTGTTCTCGATATCGCTCAACTTGACGCAGCGTTCAGTGCATTCACGAGATCGTTATAGTCGCTGACTCCCCATGGATCCGGATGGCGTATATGCGTATCGTAATATGTGCGCCCGTAGAGATTCTTGCTGTCCTTTTCCCCTTATACATGATCTGCATATAGTCTTTATAGTCGTTGCGGAAGGTGTGATCTTTGCACTCGTCTTCTTGTCGAAGTCCTTTTCGACGGAGATGTCCATATTGAGCGCCTTCTCGGGCTTCAGTTCGGGATTGCCCTCGAACAGCCAGCCGTTTCGGATGGGCGGGGAGGCGTTCAGTGACGGCTCGTACATCTCCCAGTCGTGGTAGAGCTCGGCGATGCCGCCCGTGGCGAAAGCTCGTGCCGATGTTCGCCTTGATGCGTACATTATTGCGCGCCTTGTACGTCGCACCGATGGATGGGGAGAGATTTACGCCGAAGTGGCTGTGATTCGTATACCGCAGGGAGGGAATGACAAGCAGTTTCTTGCCGACCTGCCAATCGTCCGAGATATAGGCACTATAGTAGTTTAGGGATGTCTCATAGATATTACCGGTATAGGAGCGTTTATTCGGATTGGATGGATCCGAGGGTTCGGGAATGTGTAGATGCGTGTCTCTTCGTGAGGCGTCTGTCCCGGTACCGTGATGCGCGTTCCCTCGCCGTATTCGTCATGATAGTCGGCGCCGACGGTGACATAGTGCTTGTCATGCGCCATCACACCGACCGATGCCTCGATCACATTGTCCTTGCGATTGAAATTATCGAAATAGAAATGACGATAGGGGAACCCTTTGCCAAAAACATGATAGTTTACGTCGGAATCATGCTCCGTCTGATAGAGGCGCACGCGATAGTCCGCATGACTCGTTTGCTTCTTCCAGTCAATGCTGAAATTATTGCGCCATGCGTCCTCCGACGCCACCATAGCGATCCTTTTTCCCTGCCGTAAATTTTCCGAGCGTCGTATCCTTTTTCAGATCCTCCGTCTGGCGATCCGCCGAGAGGGTGAGGGTTTCATCTTTGCCGAGTGTAAATTCGGCGCGCAGGCTCATCGGATTGCGCTTGCCGTAGTACTGCATCGATGTGCCGTCATTGTCGTAGAGGAAGGGCGCTGTTTTGCTCCAGCCGTAGGAGAAGTCCATATGCGTGCCGCCGCCGAGGTCGCCCGTAGAGTAGCCGATGCTGTGATTGTACGGACTGCCGCCCGCCTCGATCAGAGAGCCCTCGGTCGTCAGGCGGATGCGCTTCTTATGGGAGATCTTCGTGACGATGTTGATGACGCCGCCGATGGCATCCGCCCCATAGCGTGCCGTGCCCGAGCCGCGGATGATCTCGATGTGATCCACATCGTCGAGACCGAGGCGATTGACCTCGTCCGTTGCGCCGTAAAACTTGCTCAGCCCTCCTGCGAGCCTGCGTCCATCGACGAGAATGAGCGTGTGACGCGCATCCGCGCCGCGGATGCTGACGGTCTTTCGCCCCATATTGTCCGTGCCCATCTGGATGCTCTGCTCGGCAGAGGCGCATCGGACAGTGTTCGCGCCCTTCGGTCGAGATCGTCACGGGAGATGATCGTCTTCGTTTCAGGGGCTTCCTTCAGCATCTCCTTATCGAAATCCACATCCACATGGATATCGTCAGTTGATACGTGGTCCCTCATCCTCCGCCGGCGCAGCGTACGTGATACTGCTGCTCATACAGGCGAGTATGGCAGCGGTCATCATCACATACCGTCCGTGTCGTAGTTTAGCATGAAATGACATTGTTCGTCTCTTCCTCCTTCGTGTCATTTATGAACATGATTATCATTATAGCCAAAATAATGTACGTGTCAATAGAAAAATTCACTTTTTGAATTTTATCTTGAGCAGCACGAATAAGACTTGTTAGATTCGCGCAGATTTTTGCTGGAACAAGACAGCGAGCAGAATGCAGAATGAGGCTCTGCCCTAGGATTTTTGCAGACGTGAGAAAAAGATTCCTTGAGATGGTGCGGCTAATCTCCGTACTTCCTGTTCACTTGTTTTGACAATGGGATTTTTATTATACTGGGTATGTTGGTAGTGTGCTATGGCATTTTCCCAACCTTTCGGATGAGAAGGGAGGTGAATGTTTGTTATTCGAACGAATTTTACGCTTTTTCATCGTACTCATTACGGCAGTCGTCGGTGCGACTGTCTTTGAGCTTGCCGTTCCGACGGCGAACGCCTATTTCTGCGCCGCCTGGCATACGGAACTGGGGGTCTTCGACCTGTCGCTTGCAGGGACTGCTTTGCATTCTGTGCGGGACGGTGCTCGGCGGGCTGATCGGCTATCCGTTGGCTCCATTTTTACCGGACGGCTGCGCAGTCTCTCCATCTGGGTGGAGGGGCAGCTCGCGAAGATGCCGACACGTGATGTGATTGCCGGGGCAATTGGGCTTTTTATCGGACTTATCATAGCACGCCTCCTTGGTGATGCATTTTCTACGATTCCCATTGTCGGTGACTACATCCCCATCGTGTTCAGCATTGTGATCGGGTATCTCGGGGTGCACATTATGGTGCAGAAACAGCAGGAGATCGCCGAGGTCTTTGACTTCGTTCCGCGCTTTTTGCGCGAGGTGATCCGCATGCGCCCCGATGTGCGTACCCCCATGCCGCTGACGGTGCGGGATGGGCAGGAGGACAGGCAGTACAAGCTGCTCGATACGAGCGTCATCATCGACGGCCGCATTGCGGATATCTGCGAGACGGGCTTTCTTGAGGGGACGCTGCTCATCCCTGTCTTTGTACTGGAGGAGCTGCAGCATATTGCCGACTCACCGGATGCCCTGAAGCGTGTGCGCGGACGGCGCGGGCTCGATATCCTGCAAAAGATCCGCAAGGAGTCACGCATGAAGGTGGAGATCACGGAGGCGGACTTTGAGGACATCGCCGAGGTGGATTCCAGCTCCTCCAGCTTGCGCAGGAGGTCGGCGGGAAGATCATCACGAACGACTTCCAACCTCAACAGGTGGCGCAGCTGCGCGGTGTTCCCGTGCTCAATATCAATGCGCTCTCGAATGCGGTCAAGCCTGTGGCGATTCCGGGTGACCTGATGTCCGTACAGATTGTCCGACCGGGCAAGGAGCATGGACAGGGGCTTGCCTATCTCGATGATGGTACGATGATCGTGGTGGATGGTGGATTCCGCTGCATGAATGAGGTTGTCTCCGTGGAGGTGACTTCGGCACTCCAGACGGCAGCGGGACGGATGATTTTTGCCAAAATGGCACGATGATGGAGTGCATCGGGAGGAATGTATGGTAAGTGTAGTTTTTTCCGGCGGCAGGACAGGCGCATCGGATGCAGGTCGGTCTCAACAAGGTCTTTCTGACCCTCGCGGGAAAACCGATGCTGCTGCGGACGCTGCTGACCTTTTCAAAGGTTCCCGGCGGTCGGTGAGCTGATTATTGCGGTCGGTGCCGATGAGGTGACGGCGGTCAAGGACTGCTCAGCCGTGTCAAGGGGCTTGCCCGTGGCGTGTGGTCGAGGAGGCACGGAGCGGCGGTATTCGATCCGCAACGGTCTGGCTGTCGTATCGGAGGGAGGCGGACATCGTCCTCGTTCACGATGCGGCGCGGCCGCTCATCCGGCGCGAGACGATCGAGGAGCTGATCCGCGTCGTACGCGCAGAGGGCGCAGGCATCGTCGCCGTGCCGGAGAAGAATACGATAAAGATTGCCGCCGAGGACGGTACGGTCGCTGCGACGCCGCCGCGCCAAACGCTCTGGCAGGTGCAGACCCCGCAGGGCTTTCGCAAGGAGATCCTGATCGAGGCGAACCGCAGGGCGGAGGCGGATGGCTTTTCTCGGGACGGATGATGCGAGCCTGGTGGAGCGCATCGGCGTTCCCGTTCGCATTGTGCAGGGGAGTACAGCAACATCAAGGTGACAACGCCAGAGGATATGGTGGTCGCGGAGGCGATCCTGCGCAATGACATGGGCGCGGGAGAGCTGATGAAGACCGCCGTTCACGAGGCAAAGCGCCTGCTCGGTGGTGTCGTCCGTCGGCGTAAGGAGGACAGCGTATGACGAGAGTGGGTATCGGCTACGACGTGCATCGGCTGGTGGAGGGACGCAAGCTCATCCTCGGCGGCGTGGATATACCGTATGAAAAGGGGCTGCTGGGGCACTCGGATGCGGATGTGCTGCTGCACGCCATTTCCGACGCGCTCCTCGGAGCAGCGGCGCTCGGCGACATCGGGCAGCATTTTCCTGATACCGACCCGCACTATGCGGGCGCAGACAGCAGGGAAGCTCCTGGCCGAGACAGCACGGCTCGTCCGCGCGGCAGGGTTTTCCATCGGCAACGTGGACGCTGTCATCGTGGCGCAGGCACCGAAACTGCAGCCGCACATTCCGGCGATGCGTGAGAACATCGCCGATTGGCTCGGCATCGACTTCCGCGATGTCAGCGTCAAAGGCAACAACGGAGGAACGACTTGGGTTCACCGGAGCGGGCGAAGGGATGTCCGCCCATGCCATAGCAGGCATAGAACGTATATAGGAGGGATTTACATGGCAAATCAGCTGAAGGAACTCTTGGGGCTCGATGTACCCATTCTGCAGGGAGGTATGGCGTGGATTTCGGAGGCGAACCTCGCGTCTGCCGTATCCAATGCGGGCGGCGCAGGCATCATCTCAACCGGCGGACGCACGACGGAGTATACGCGTGATGAGATTTGCCGCTGCCGCAGCCTGACGGATCGTCCGTTCGGGGTCAACATCATGCTCATGGCGCCCAACAAGGAAGAGATCGTGGATGTCATCTGCGAGGAGAAACCTGCATTCGTCACGCTCGGTGCAGGCAACCCTGTCCCGTACTTTGAGAAACTCCATGCGGCAGGAGTCAAGGTCATTCCCGTCGTGCCGAGCGTGAAGCTCGCAAAGCGCGTCGAGGAAAAGGGCGCCGATGCCATCGTCGTCGAGGGCATGGAGGCGGGCGGCCACATCGGTGTTCTCTCCACAATGCCGCTGATGGAGCAGGTCATCCCCGAGGTCTCGCTGCCCGTGATCATGGCGGGGGATTCGGCGATGGTCGTGGACTCGCCGCTGCACTGCTCATGGGCGCGGCCGGCGTTCAGATGGGCACGCGCTTCCTCGTTGCGCAGGAGTGTGTCGTCCATCCGAATATGAAGGAAAAGCTGATCGCAGCGGTGGACACGGATACCATCGTGACGGGCATCACGATCGGCGGCGCGGTGCGCGGCATCAAAAATAAGTTCGCCGAGGACTTCGTCGCGCTCGAGTATTCGGGCAAGGCGACGAAGCAGGAGCTCCTCGACCGTGCGACAGGGCACCAATAAGCTGGCGGCGGTCGACGGCGATGTCGTCAACGGCATGATGCAGGCGGGTGAGACACTGACGCTGCTGCGTAAGGTCGAGCCGGTCAAGACCATCATCGACGACATTGTACGTGAGGCGCATGAGACGCTTGCCCGCGCACAGTCGATCACTGTCTGAGAGGTAAGATGGGGGAATGGGAACCGACGAACTGACACGGATTCATGAACTCGCGAAACGTGTCACGCTGCTCGAGAAGATGGTACTGCGTCAGCAAAGTCGTATCGACGAACTGACGCAGGCTCTTGAGTGCAGCACGCTCGCAGGAGACGTCGACACGCCCTGCGCAGGAGAGGGAAGAAGCGAAGGAACGCGCCGCACAGGAAGAGGCGGCACGCTCTGTTCCATCGGTGAGCGATCTCCTCGATGAGGAGATGAAGCGCGAGCTGGCGCGTGCCTATACGGGGCGCAGCCCGCAAAGCCGCCCGAGAAAAAAGTGGAAAAACCGCCGAATGCCATGCAGCGTGCGGCCGGCAGCTATGCGCGCGCCGGCGGCGGCAGGGAGCCGGCGGTCAACGATCAGGCAAAGCAGACGGAAGCCGCACGCAAAAAAACCGCCGAGGCGACGCTGGCGGGGATTCCACAGCAGAGCTGCGCGAGCGAACTCCTGAGGAGCGGACGGCGGACTTCGTGCGGGACTATAATGCGCTCTATGATGTGCCGGGAACAATGTTCCAGAAGAAGAAGGCACAGGACGATTTTATTCGAGACTATGAGGTGCAGGGGATGCGCTGTACGAATATGCAGCTGCGTCACAGCCGCCCCTGAGCTTGAGCCGCGCTTTGTCGCCGTGACGCCGACGCGGGATGCGGACTACTGGGGCATGCCGCTCGGCAATAATCTCTTTGCCGTTGTGCCGAATCCCTTTCTCGTTTACGGCGAGGAGATGCACACGGCGGGCGGGATGCGCGAGGCGTTCAACTCGAACTATCGTCTGGGGAATACCTATGGACGGTTCACGATCAAAGAGGCGGCGATCTTCCAGTTCGGTACGATCGGAAAGGTGTTTCGGCGCGGTCAGTTAGAGGCAGAACAATAAAAAAACGGCAGATCACTGCCGTTTTTATTTATCGTTCCCGTACCTGTCGTCCCGCCCCTGCTCCGTCGATGGCGACGGCTACCTTTGCCTCGGTAAAGGTCTTCATATCGTTCATGATATGGAGGGCGGCGCGGACGATCTCAAGACCGAGGATGCCGACGATGCCGGCGGGGGCGTCGATCTCCGCTGTGATCATCTCTGGCAGGAGATGGAGGACATAGTGGGTAAGGGCTGGGCTTGTCACACAGTACTCCCGCACAACGTGATCGGTCGCCGCATCCCCCGGGAGAACGAGCGCTCCGCTCTCTGCCGCTGCACAAAGTGCCGTACGGATGGCTGCCGCGTCACTTCCGATGCTGCCGAGGATGAGGAGCGGATGGTCGGCGGCGACGGCGTGCACGGCGGCGTGACGTTCTGCACGGTCTATCGCTGCGGGGAGCAGGTATACGTCAATATCACGCGCTGCTGTCATGGCGGAGATGATGGCGTGGAGTTCGGCGGGCAGTTCCTCTCCGCCGGAGAGAAGGCAGAGTGCTGCCCTGCTGTTTGACGGCAGACGAATTTTCCCCGTGATTCCTGCAAGCTGTACCGCGATGTGCTCAAGAAACCCGAGACTGTGAATCGGCTTTGCGAGATTGTCGAGACGGTACTGTGCCGCATCCATCACCGTGCGGTCGGGCGCGGGGATGTCGTATGTATTTTCCCCAGTTGCTGAGGAGGCTGGGAGTGTCCTGTGCGGCGGCAGGAGAAAGGGCTCGCAGCAACGCGGTGAAGCGTCCGTCGCCGCCCATGCCCTGAGCATCAGCTCCAGCATCCGCAGGGCAATCGACGATCCCGCCGCCTCGCTCAGGCGGATGTCGAGGCGCAGCATTGGAGTGAGTTCAGATGGCGCAGTGCGTGGGGCTGAGAATGCTCCGTCAGTGATGCGTGGGATGCGAGCAGCGCGTGCACGCAGTTCGGTGCAATGGCGTGCGCGATGAGTGCCGCTGATGTCGTATTTGCGCCGTCCAGAACAACCAGAATGCGATGTGCGGCGGCACCGAGGATGATGCCCGCGATGCAGCCAAGTTCAAAGCCGCCGACCGCGGCAGAGTACGTCGATGCCGTCCTGCGGATCGGGCTGATTGACGGCGAGCGCACGCCGCACAATCTCCACTTTGTGACGCAGACGCTCATCCGAGATATTTGCCCCGCGCCCTGTGACCTCCTCAGGGGTGAGGCGGAGGATCGCAGCGGTGATGGCGGCACTCGATGTCGTGTTCGAGATTCCCATCTCACCGGGCAGAATGCAGCGGTCGCCGCGTGCAGCACAGTCCGCCGCGAGACCGATCCCCGTCTCGATTGCCTGTATTGCCTGTGCGTGCGTCATGGCAGCACCCTTGGTCATGTTTTCTGTCCCGCGTGCAATGCTGCGGTGAAGCAGGTCGGGAGATTCCCGCCGTGTCGGCATTGACGCCGAGATCGGCAACGCAGAGACGGGCGGGGACGTAGTTGGCGACGGCGTTTGCCGCGCCGCCGCGTGCCATCAGATAGTTGCACATCATGTTCAGCGTCGTCTCAGGCGGGTACGCACTGACGCTCTCGGCGGCAACACCGTGATCGGCACAGGAGATGACGACACTCGTCTGCGGTGGGGCAGGATGACGCTCACCCGTCAGTGCAATATAGCGTGCGAGGGCATCGCCGAGCTGCCCGAAATGAATCCCGCTGCGTGCAGAGCGCACTGGTCACGCGACGGGCGAGCGCAGCATCGGGCACAGTGATGGCGGCGATGGTCTTTTGCAGGAGCTTCATGCGTTCTTTTTCTCCTTTTCCATGCGCTTCAGGGAGGCCCGATGCGGCCGCGCTCTTCATCGAGGCTGATGACCATGACGTCGAGCGTGTCCCCGACGGACAGCACATCGAGCGGATGCTTCACACGGCGGCGGCTCATCTCCGAGATGTGGAGCAGTCCCGCCTGCTTTAGCCCGATGTCGATGAATGCGCCGAAGTCCGTGATGTTGCGCACGGTTCCGCGCATGATCGTGCCGACGGCGAGGTCGGAGAGCTTGACGATATTCTGCCGCATCAGCGGCGCGGGCAGATCCTCGCGCGGGTCGCGCCCGGGGCGTGCAATCGCTTTCAGAATGTCGGTGACGGTCAGGGATGCCCGCGTGCAGTTTTTCCGCCAGTGCCTGTGGGCTGGTGTGGGCGGTCTTTTGGGAGAGTGCAGGCAGCTTTGTGCGGTCGCTGAGATCGCTCTCTGCTGCGCCGAGTTCGGTGAGAATGCTGCGTGCAAGCGTGTAGGGACTCGGGATGGATCGCCGTGCCGTCGAGCGGCGTTTCCCCGTCATGGATGCGCAGGAATCCCGCGCATTGGGTAAATGCCGCATCACCGAGACGCGCCACATCGTGCAGAGCACTGCGGTTTTTGAAACGGCCATGCTTGTTGCGGTAGGCGACGATGTTCTTGGCAACCGTGGTATTGATGCCCGCAATACGGCCGAGAAGTGCCGGGGAGGCGGTGTTGAGATCCACGCCGACATGGTTGACGGCGTCCTCGACAGTCGCATCGAGCGTTTCCTTCAGTTCCTTCTGGCTCACGTCATGCTGATACTGTCCGACACCGATCGCCTGTGGGTCGATCTTAACGAGCTCTGCCAGCGGATCCTGCACGCGGCGCGCGATGGATACCGCGCCGCGAATCGTCACATCGTAGTCCGGCAGCTCTTCGCCCTGGCGAGTGCGGAGGCGGAGTAGACCGATGCGCCTGCCTCGTTCGTGATGAGATAGTGCACGTTCTTCCACTTATTCGTGCGGATCGGTGCCGCAACGAGTGCTCCGTCTCATAGGATGCCGTGCCGTTGCCGATGGAGATGAGCGTGATGCCATGTTCTGCCACGAGCTTCTCCACTGCCTTTGCGGCTGCCGCGCGCGCGCTGTCGCTCTGTGTCACCTGAATGACGCCGCTTGCGCGGACGTTGCCCGTCGCGTCGACGACCGCCATCTTGCATCCCGTGCGGTAGCCGGGATCGAGCCCGAGCACCGTATGCCCTGCAAGCGGAGGCTGCAGGAGCAGCTGGCGCAGATTGTGTCCAAAGATGCGGATTGCCTTTTTCCTCCGCCTGTGCCGTCAGGTCGGCGCGCAGTTCGCGTTCCAGTGCAGGAACGAGGAGACGCTTGTAGCCGTCCTCCACGGCAGCGCGCAGCTCCTCGGTGAAAATCGACGGACGTCGATGGATACGCCGGCTGATCCATGCGATGTTTTCCTCGTGATCCATGCTGATGTGTACGGTGAGACAGCCCTTCTTCTCACCGCGGTTGATGGCGAGGATACGGTGAGAGGGAGGGTACGGGCGGGCTCACGGTAGCCGTCATACATCGCAAAGGTATCCGCTCCCTCCGCCGTGTGGTCAAGAGATGTCTCAAGGATGGCGGTGCGCCGGTATACGTCGCGCAGGGTGCGTCGCACCTCTGCCTCGTCCATGATCTGCTCGGCAAGAATGTCGCGTGCCCCTGCCAATGCGTCGGCAGGAGAGGGACGTCCGCCGCCGGATTGACAAAGGCGGCGGCGTATTCCTCGGCACTGCCCGTCGTCTCGCGCTGCAGGGAGGATCGCGTCGGCGAGCGGTGCGAGTCCGCGCTCGCGTGCGACCGAGGCACGCGTGCGCTTTTTTTGCTTGTAGGGGCGGTAAAGATCCTCTAGGGTCTGCAGCTTTTCGGCCGCCTCGATTGCCGTGCGCAGCTCCTCGTTCAGCTTGCCCTGCTCCTCAATGCGCGTGAGAATCTCCTCCTGCCGCTTGACGAGACTGCGCAGATAGGTCAGGCGCTCCTCCACGCGGCGCAGCACTTCATCCTCGAGTGAGCCCGTCGCCTCCTTGCGATAGCGCGCAATGAACGGGATCGTATTGCCCATCGTCGAGGAGAGCAATGACGGACTCCACTTGTTTTCGGCCGAATGGAGAGCTCCCTGGCAATTGACGCAGGAATATCGGAAATACGCATGACATCCAACCTTTCTCTTGTGATTCCGTCATCATTATAACATGAATTTTTTGCGGTGCAAAAGAGACAGCCGATCAATCGACATAGGACTATTGACAGAAACTCGTGGATAGAGTATTATAATACATAAATAATAATGATTTTAGATTTATAGGAATTAGGGATTACTATGCGCGAGACGTACATTATTAACGCCGAGCGAAGTGACGGACATCCTTCGCCGGAACAAGAAAAAAGTGACACCACAGCGGCTTGCCGTCTATGCGGCTCTCGCCGATACGACAGAGCATCCGACGGCGGAGACGCTCTATAAGGAGCTGCGCGCCGACTATCCGACCATGAGTCTGGCGACGGTCTATAAGTCCCTCGACGCGTTCTGCGAGATCGGCATTGTCCGCGAGCTGAATGTGGGCGAGGAGGCATTTCGTTACGATGCGGATATATCGCCGCATCCCCACATCCGCTGTATGTCCCGTGACAGGGGTGGCGGACGTCCCGATTACGGCGCTTCCGGCACTGGACAAGAATGTTGCGTCGGTGACGGGGTACCGCATCGTCTCTCAGCAGATGTATTTCTTCGGGTACTGCCCCGAATGCCAAAAGAAGAAAGCAGGAGCATAAGGGTACTACTCCGCCATTTACGGATGCGATTGACAACGCCCATACGTACTGAAATACGGTATCGTATGGGTGTTTTTCTAATAGAAAAGAACATATTCTTTATTAATGTACTTCTTCATAAATTTTACTCAATTCAAATTAAGTTTACCGTACTTTTCTCGATAGTTATATGTAGGTCAATCATCCTACTCGAAAAACAGAATTATGGAATTATTTTTCTTTAAATTATAAGAGAAACAAATTAAAAAGAAAATAAATCAATTTATGAAAGGATAAGGCGGATGAGTAACGGTCACTACAGGGCGGCAGCGGTGCTCTGCATCACGGGAGGTATTCTGCCGATGCCGGCAGCAGCTCAGCAGCGGCGCCGTGGGTCTATGACGCTGTGGAGGAGCTGGCGGACGATGGGTATATCGACCTAGAGCGGACGGGATGCGTCAACGCTTTCGGAGAAGGACTCACCGAGCTTGTGGCACAGGGGACTGCACGAGATCGACCGTGTCCAGCAGGGGATCGCTTGCTGATGAGTATGGGCGCGTCACGGCGCTGATGGTGCGCGATGGATGCACGTCAAGCTCTATCGGGAGCAGGAGCAGATCGCGCGCAGGAATTACGATCAGGCACTGCGTGCATCACGCCATGCCGAGGAGACGCTTGCCCGTCAGTCCATGCGCGGCGTGAACCGATTGGAGGTTATGAGGCCGCTGCAGGCGCGTGCCGAGGCTGCCCGTACACAGCTCACGTCGGCCGCACGCGATTATGCGCTCACGCAGATGCGCCGTGAAAACGCGAGCTTGCCTATGAAAAGCTGAAGGAACGGCAAAGCCGCCTCCTGACACGGCTCACTGCAGCGGATTCGCCCAGCGGACGTGAGGATGTGTCCGTCGTACGGCCGCAGGTGATGGACGCGGCGGCACGGCTGCGTGCGGAGTTCATTGAGAATCTCGCGGCGTCGGGCTATACCGACCGCGAGAACGCCGAGCAGCAGCTCTACGCACCCGTCCTCCTGCCGGATGTCCCGGAAAAACGTCTGAAAGATCGACGGTCAGATCCGTCTCGACTCCGGACATTCGACGGGGAAGGAGAGCGGCAGGATCGGACGCGGATCCGCGCGCGCATCTACCCCCGACTACAACATCGACGGCAACTGGCATGCGGTGGGGATGATCGAGGCAGAGAAAACCATTATGGGGACGGCGGCGACAAGGACGGACAGCTGAAGTTCGACCGCTGGTACCTGATGGGACGCTCGGGCGTGACCGATGTCATGGTTGGGCAGTATGGCTCGACGATGGCAGAGGGCAACGTCTACGACAGCAAGTTCCGCGGCGTTCGTCTTTCGGCAGGGGTGCCCATTACCTATACCTTTGAGCACGGAAGATCGACCGCGCACGCAAGGTGACTGGTCTGACCGCCTCCTATCGGACCGCGGTGGATACGACGGAGACGGGCGTCTACCGCTTCGATAAGATCGGCAGTGCCGTGCGTACAATCTACATGGGGAAACTATCGCCGCCCGCTCGGCATCTTCGACTTCGGCGCGATGGTTCTCCACGGCAGGATCACGCGGCCGGGAACGGCACGGGCTACGTATTCACGCTGGAGCGTCGGGGCAGGCGCGTGGCGGCCGGGTTCTCTATTCCCTACTGGCTGAAATACTATCGTCAGCCGAGTGCGACCTATGTCAGCCACACGATGAACGGGATGGCGGACTACATGAACTACGATGCCTCGGGGAGCGGTCTGCTGCGCGGCGGGTTCCGCGGATGGGGTGCAGGATGGTCCTATACGGTGAAAAAGAATCTGCTCTTTTCGCTGGAGTACTACGATCTGCAAGACCTGACGACGCGGGAGCGCAGCAGGACGATCTGGGGAGCGCTGACGGGCTATTTCAAAAACTATGATGAATGAGTGCGGGAGGCAGAAAATTTTCTATGTTGAACGAGTTGAAGCAGGGCAAGGCAAAAGCTGTGCGTGATCGGTCTCGGATATGTCGGACTGCCGCTTGCCGCAGCATTTTCCAAGCATTTTTCGGTCATCGGTTACGATCAAAATGCAGAGAAGATTGCCGCATATCGCAGCGGCATCGACCCCAGCGGAGAGACATCCTTTGATGATGTGGACAGGGACGCGGATCACGTTTACCGACGACGAGTCCGCGCTCGATGACGCCGTGTTCTACGTGGTCGCCGTTCCGACGCCGATCAACGGGACAAGACTCCCGACCTGACGAGCGCTGCGGGGCGACACGCGCCATTGGCAGGCACATGAAGAAGGGAGCATCGTTGTCTATGAGTCAACGGTCTATCCCGGGGTGACGGAGGACGTCTGTCTTCCGCTGCTCGAAGAAGAGTCGGGGCTGCGCGGCGGTACGGACTTCAAGGTGGGGTATTCTCCGGAGCGCATCAACCCGGGCGACCCGGTCAACCGTCTGGAGAACATCGTCAAGATCGTCTCCCGGGATGGATGCGTCGGCACTCGATACGATCGCAGCCGTCTACGGCACGGTGGTGCAGCGCATTCACCGCGCATCCACCATCCGCGTCGCAGAGGCGGCGAAGGTGGCGGAGAACGCGCAGCGACATCAATATTGCCTTTCATGAACGAGCTGGCGATGGCGTTTCACCGTATGGATATTGATACGGGAGAGGTCGTCGATGCGATGAATACGAAGTGGAATGCGCTGGGCTTTACCCCGGGACTGGTCGGCGGACACTGCATCGGCATCGATCCCTACTACTTTTATCTATGAGGCACAGAATCTCGGCTTTCACTCCGAACTGATCGAGACGGGACGGCGCATCAATGATCGTATGAGCAGCTATGTCGCCAATGCAGTGGTGCGCGGGCTCATGCGGGCGCAAGTGAATCTGGCGACGGCACGTGTCTATCTTATGGGCATGACGTTCAAGGAGAACTGCCCCGATGTGCGCAACTCGCGGGCGGCAGATGTCTACCGTGCGCTCTCCGACTACCGCCTCAATCTGTGGGCGGTGGATCCACAGGCGGATGCGGAGGATCTGCGCCGCACGTATGACATCGGTCTGACGCCGCTGACGGAGATCCGCGATGCGGACTGCATCGATCTATCTCGTCCCGCACGAGGAATTTCGCCGGCGGACATGGGCGGACCAGAAGCAGTTTTTCCGCTGCAGACGGCGCGCGTCTGATGATCGACGTCAAGCGGATCTTTTTCAAAGGAAGATGCAGCAGCAGAGGGCTATCAGTACTGGAGCCTCTGAGCAGGTACGGAGGATTGGATGAGTTATCGGAAACGACATTGATCGTTGTCCTCGTGCTCCTGTTTGTGTGCGGTACGCTCGTCTATCTGCGGGATCATGTGATGCAGCGCTCGGATGCGGGGGCGGAGATTACGGATCTCAGTGCGGTCTATGCGGCGCATGATGAGATCGAGGCAGCCCGTAAGCGTCTCGCGGAGGGGATTGAGCCCGCCGAGGTTGTGACGCGTCTCCAAGGGGATGAGCGCGTGGTCGGCATCATCATCGACGGCCTGCCCGAGCGTCCGCTTGCGGCGCGTCTGCTGGATGTTTTGAAAAAACATGATGTGCTAGCCGTATTCTTTGTCGAAGGGCAGAATGCAGCAGATCAGCCCGAGACGATCCGACTGATCGATCAGGCGGGACAGGAGATCGGAAACTATACCTTCGTGGGCATCAGCAACGCAGAGAAATTGAAGCAGGATCGCCTGCTTGCGGAGCTGTGTCGGACGCAGATGGCGGTCGCCGCCTATTCGCCGCAGACGCCGCAGCTCTTTCGTGCACCGCGCACGACGTATACGGATGAGCTCCTGCGTGCCGTGCATGCCGCAGGCCTGTCCTACGCGGTGAAGGAAAACGTGCGCTATCGTGTCGGCTCCGTCCATACGGCGGAGGACGCGGCGGCATTCGTCACTAGCACTGCCGTCCCGGCAGTATTCTTGCCGTTGAGATCAACCGTCCTGTCGAAGTGCCGGCAGCGGATCCGGGAAAGACCGATGAACGGCCTGCCGTCGACAAAGAAGCCGACGGTGAGTGACCCCGTTCCGACGGATCAGACGGCACCGAAGCCGGATGCCGCTAATGAGCTGGATCAAATTTTAACCGCGATGGAGGGGCAGGGGATGCGTGTGATTTCCATTCATGATTTCCGTAAAATACGCTATCTGCCGGCACCGCTCCCGACGCCGACGGACGAAGGAGGTACGCCGACGCATGGATGAGCAGAAGAACGAATCGGTGCGCAGTCCAGCAGGAGCAGGAGATCCTCTTTGAGGAGAAACAGGATCGCCGCCTCCTCTCACATGTGCCCGATGCCACGGGAAAGCGCAGCAATTACAGCCGCCGCGGTGCCGTGGATACCCTTCGGACGGAGGACTATGACAGTACGAGCAGGATGCGAAAAACGGGCAGCGCTATCTGGTCGACTACCCGTGACGATGCACCTGTCGAATGGCTCTGTTATGGAGGCCCGTGCCGTCGACATATCGACGACGGGCATTCTCGTGCAGATCCCCACGGCGGATGGGCAGGAGCCCTCGTTTGACAAGGACGTCAAGCTGACCTTTGAGATCGTCCCCGGCTCACTCCCCGAGGGCTATGAGATGAAGGTGAAAAGCTGCCCGCCCTCGTCGCGCGGAAGTTCCGGAAGGATACGGGCGAGATCCTCTTTGGGATCGAGTTTAAGACTCACACTGGCGGAGTACGCGGCGAAGAACCGCCGTGACTACCGTCTGTGGACGGCGACGTTTTTCCTCGCCGTCATTGCCTTTATCATCGTGCTGATGCGCGCGGAGTCTGTGATTTACTTCAAATTCAATCGGTGGCTTTATCTCTACAGTATTATTGCAGCGATGTTCCTTCTCACGCGGTATCTATTTGCGACGTTCTATCGTCCCCGTACGCATCGATCCGAACTATACGCCGGGCGTGTCCATCATCATTCCCTGTTTTTGAGGAGGAGGATGGATTCAGCGTACGGTGCACAGCTGCATCAATCAGGACTATCCCGTCGATAAACTTGAGGTCATCGTTGTGGATGACTGCTCCAAGGATCGCTCGGCAGAGCGCGTGAGGAGATCATCGCCAAACTCAAGGAGGCGGATACGGGCGATCACGCCTACCGTGTGGCAGAGCGCATCCGTTTCTTTCCGTCAGAGTGCAGAACCTCGGAAAGCGCGATGCAATGGCGCGCGGGCGCGCGAAGCGAAAGCATGAGCTGCTCGTCTTTGTAGACTCGGACAGCTTTCCTCGACCCCTTTGCGGTACGCAATATCGTCCAGCCGTTCAAGGACAAGGAGATGGGCGGCGTCTCGGGGCGTACGGATGTCGCGAATACCTACACCAACGCGCTGACTAAGATGCAGGCGGTGCGCTACTCCATCGCCTTCCGCGTCATGAAGGCGGCGGAGGGCTATTTCGACGCGGCGACCTGTCTCTCGGGGCCGCTCTCGTGCTACCGCCGCGATCTCGTGCTGAAAGTACATGGATGCATGGCTCAATCAGCGGTTCCTCGGCAGAAGGCGACGTTCGGCGACGACCGCAGCATGACGAACTTCATCCTGCGCCACAACCGCACGACATATCAGGACTCTGCCGTCTGCATGACGATTGTCCCGCGCTCGTACAAGGTGTTTCTGCGGCAGCAGATGCGGTGGAAACGCTCGTGGCTGCGTGAGTCGCTGATCGCATCGCGCTTCATGTGGAAGAAGGAGCCGTTCATGGCACTCAGCTTCTATATGGGGGTTCTCGTGCCGATTGCCGCGCCCGTGATCGTGCTCTATAACCTAATCTACGTGCCGATCATGCACCGCGTATTCCCCGACGAGCTTCATCATCGGCATGCTGATGATGTCGCTGCTCATGAGTATGGCGCAGCTCTTTATCCGCCGCAGTACGACGTGGATCTATGCCCTCTGGTTCTGCCTCTACTATGAGGCCGTGCTGCTGTGGCAGATGCCCGTGGCATGGGTGACCTTCTGGAAGACGACATGGGGCACGCGCATGACGGCGGCGGATGTCGAGGAACTGAAGCGTAAGCAGGAAAAAGGATGCAGCGAAGAAGATGAAAGCAGTGGAGGCAGGATGAAGGAAAAGCAGACCCCCCCGCCTCTGGCGGTGAATCTTCCGGGTGAGGAGAATTTTACAAAGAAAAAGAACCGCCACAAGCGCATCCGCGTTGTCGCGGAACTGCTCCTGCTCGCCATCATGGCAGCGATTATCATCAATTTGTTCTTCACGCTGAAGACGTACATCCCTATACGTCGGCGGATGCCGATGCGGAGGATCACGGCTTTATCGCCATTTCGTATTTTCGGCGTGGATCGCATGGGCGATACGAGCACGCTGATCGGAAAGGATCAGCTGCGCCGCCATCTGGCGGAACTGCATCGGCAGGGCTATGTCACGATCAGCCAGCGCGATATTCTGGACTACTATCAGCAGGGAAAAAATCTGCCGCCGCGTGCCCTCTACCTCATGTTTGAGGACGGGCGGCGCGATACGGCAATCTTCGCACAGGAGATCATGGAGGATCTCAACTTCAAGGCGACGATGATGACCTATCCCGAGAAGTTTGCGCTGAATGATCCGAAGTTTCTCATGCCGCGCGATCTCCGTGAGATGGAGGATTCGAGCTTCTGGGAGATGGGGACGAACGGTTATCGGCTGGAATACATCAATGTGTTCGACCGCTACAATAACTATCTCGGAGAGCTGGATCCACTCCGTTTCAATATGGTGCGTTCCTATCTCGGACGCAAGTACAATCACTATCTGATGGACTACATCCGCGATGCGGACGGCGTGCCGATGGAGGCGAGCGACACTGAAAGATCGTGTCGCCTACGACTATAGCGCCTGCGCGACATCTACGAGGAAGAGCTTGGCTACATCCCCATGACCCATGTGCTGATGCATGCGAATACGGGGAAATTTGGCAATAACGCTCCCATCAGTGCCGCCAACGAGCGTTGGATCCGCGAGCTGTTCCCGATGAATTTCAACCGCGAGGGCTTTGTGCTTAATCGACGGGACAGCAGTCTCTATGATTTGACGCGGATGCAGCCACAGCCCTATTGGGCGATCAACCATCTGCTCATGCGCATCAAGTACGATACGAATGAGGATCTTGAGTTCGTGACGGGCGACCGCGACAACCGCCGTGCGTGGGATCTCCGCGAGGGCTCTCGAGCTGCACGACGAGTCGCTGCTCCGGACGACCCTGCCTGAGGGACGTGCCCTGTGCGCGCCTGCAGGAGGGCAGCGAACTGCGTGATCTGAACATCGACACCTATGTAGACGGGAACGCCTTCGGCGCACAGCAGATCTATCTGCGCAGTACACCCGACCTGAGTCAGTCGATCTGTGTCTCATTGGTGAACAATGTGCTCCTCGTGCAGGAGACGCAGCAGGGCAGTACGCGGGAGCTCTATCGCGAAAAGATCCCTGTGATCCTCGGTGAGACCATCCCCTCCGTTCCGGAGGATCGGCGCGATGCAATGGTGCGCGAGAACGAGGCGTTTGCGCGCTATGCGCCGTCGCCCGTGAGCGCCGAGGAGTATCTCGGGCGGGCGGAGGAGATCCGCAATACACCCGTTGAGTCTGTGGAAGACGGTGCGGAGCCGTACGAGGGCGAGCAGAGCTTTCATCGGCGCTCCAGTCACCATCTCGTGATTCACCTGCGGGATAATGCCTTGACGATCACGCTGGATGATGTGGCGCTGCCGCAGGACATACCGGTACAGGTCTCTGAGCGCGGCAGCATATTCCTCGGTGGCTCGTGGCAGGGGGAGGCGTGGAGTCAGCGCAACCTGGCCGACGATGTGTATGATGCCGTATTCCGCAAGTTCCAGGTGACGGTCGGCGCAGATGACGCCGCACGCCAGCGCGTGGTCTATACGAGTGAGTATACGGGCTGGGAGAAGGCAGTGCACCGCGCAGAGGAGATCTGGCTGAAGCTGGTCGAATGGTTTATCAAGCTATAGGATGGGAGGAGAAACGATGCGCTATGCTGTGACGGTACTCTTCCTTCTCTTTGCGCTTCTCCTCAGCAGCTGTGCGGGCGCAGAGCCACTGCGCAGCGGAGAGCATCCGCCGGTTCGGCTGACGGTCTGGCAGACCTACTGGGATAGGGAGGATGGCGCAGCCGAGTATGCAGCGCTGCGGCGTCAGGTGGAGGCTGTCTCCCTGTTTGCTGTAGTGCTACGATGAAAACGATGCGCTTCTTGTCCCCGACGAGGTGCGCACGATGCTTGCCGCACAGAAGAAGGGCAAAGGCGGAAACCTATCTCAGCTTTACGAACGATGTCCTCGGAAAAAGCGTGTGGAAAAAGGATCGCGAACTCCTGCGGCGGATTCTGCACGATGATGCCGCGATTGACCGCAACGTCGATGCCATTGTCCGTCTGACCCGTGAGCTGGGCGCGGACGGCGTGAGCTGGACTATGAGAACTTTGCCAAGGAAAAGCCGCTGCTCGATCGGTATATGATCTTTACCTATCGTCTGATCGTTGCGTGCGTACAGCAGCAGTCTAAAGCTGCGGATCGTCCTCGAGCCGTCTATGCCGTTTGATGCCGGATTCGCACCGGGGGCGGAGTATGTCGTCATGCTCTATAATCTCTACGGCAAACACAGCGGGCCGGGAGCGAAGGCAGAACGGGCGTTTATCGAGAAGACCATCGAGCGGATGCACGCTTTGCCGGGGAGTCCGTCCGTCGCGTTCGCAACGGGCGGATGCCTGTGGCGGGATCATCACATGATCTTGGGGGAGCGGCGAGAAACGCTTTATCACCCAGCGCGAGGCAGAGGAACTCGCCGCGCGCGCCCATGCTGAGCCTATGCGCGACGAGGAGAGCGCGGCGCTCCACTTCACGGCTGACATCGACGGGCATAAGACAGAGGTCTGGTATGCGGACAGTGAGACACTGAATGCGTGGATTACCTGTGCGGCAAATCAAGGCATCGATCAGGTCAGTATCTGGCGCATGGGAGGAAATCATGAGATTGGCAAAGTGCGCAGCCGATGAACAGTGAAAGGAGGAGAGCGATGCGGTATAAGAAGGCAAGCTATGGAATTCTGCTTTTTCTCTGTCTCGTTCTGATCGGGGGAGGGCAGCATCCGCGGCAGATCGTGCCGCCGCTCCGCATACGGAGGACAGCAGTACGCACGTCGAGCGTCTGCAGTTTATCCCGACGACAAAACCGGCGGTGATCTTTTACCTTTGGCGGACTGTCCAAAGGTGCGGAGCTGGACGGGATCCTGACGGAGATGGCGGCACAGGGAATGCGCGGAACGTTCTTCGTGACGGAGCGCGAACTTCAGCGCAATGGCGAGAACATCCGCCGCATTGTGGCGGCAGGACAGGATCTCGGGATTGGACTGCGCACGGAGGCAGGCGCGGATACGGCCGCCTATGAGGCGCAATTCAGCGGATCCAGACGGCACTCCGCACGCGGTATGGCGTAACGACAAATATCGTACGTCAGATGTCAGGCGCGGATGAGCCGGCCATTTCGGATGCCGTATCTGCACTGGGCTGCGTCCTTGTGGGGCAGAGCGTGAATGTCGTTCAGTCGAAGCACAAAGATGTGCAGTCCTCCGAAGAGATCATGCCGCAGATTTTCGGGCGGTGGACAACCTCGCTGAACCGCGGGCAAATCGTCTATTTGCGTATGGATTTCTATACGCGTCCGGGACTTGCCGCTGATATGCTCCGTGCCATCAAGGCGCAGAAGGTGGACAATATCGCGTACGCGCCGTCGCGCGCTTCCGATGCACAGGCAGAGAGCGACCGTGCAGCGTCTCGTTATCAGGTATGCTCGGTGCAGGATGCGCTGAGCGACCGTGCGCACCTCTATACCTATCCGGTGAACATTGCAGCACTGCCCCAGGAGGATGCAGCCCTATGTCCGTGACCCCAAACTGACGGGCAAAACATTTTTCAACGAGTTCTTGAAACGCTACATCGGTGCACCCGAGGTGGGTGAGACGAGATCGTATGCTCCGGTTTTTCGCGCGCGGAGATGCGTCAGGGCAGATCATACGGGCGTCGTCAAGACGGTGGCGGACAACACGGTCTTTTTCACCTTTGATGACTGGGGGCGACGACTCCATCGATCATCTGCTCCGTGCTGAACAAGCACCGCGTCCACTGGGACGTTTTCGTCATCACGTGGAATATCCACAGCAATCCGAACCTCCTGCGCGCTATTGCTGCGGCAGAGATGAGATCGGCAGCCATGCAGAATCGACATAAAGCGATGACGATTCAGGATGAAAAAGGACGAGGTTCTGTCCAGAGTCCACAGGAATACGATGAGGATGTGCGTTCCTCCTACGAGAAGCTCCTCATGACCGTCGGCGATGTAAGGCTCCCGTCGGGGCGTCCGGCGCTGACGCGCCTGCGCGTCCGCCGACGCTTGCCGTCAGCCGTATGGGCGCAGAGGCGATTTTGAACAACGGGTTCACCTACATCGTCAACGGCAGCGGCAGCACGGAGGACTACTCTGCCGTCTCGATGGAATCGCTGGTCGGCATCCTGCACCGTCTCACCCATGAGGACGACGGTACGGTAAAGCGCGGCGCGATCCTCGTTATGCACATGAGCGCAGCGGCGGCGCGTACGGCCGAGGCACTCGATATGCTGCTGACGGCAAACGATCTTCTTCCTGAAGGAGATCTCGGCAAGTTCAAGGTTGGACTGCTTGGCGACTATCTCGTCGATGGCTACAGCCAGACGATGAAGCAGGCAGAACGTGTGAAATAGAGGCGGGGTGCTGATCTTTCTGAAATGATCCGTACCACGCAAAAGGACTGTTGTACGAAGCCATAAACTTCGTACAACAGTCCCTTTGAAGTATATCGGTCAGTGACGATTTCTGCGTGCGAGGATGCGGATGACCTTTGCGCCCGTGCTCTTGATCTTGCGGATGGGGGCGACGCGCGTCGTCGTCTTGGGGCGGATCTCCGTCGGTGCACGAAAGTCACCGCGCCGCAGATGCGTGCTCTTGATCTTGTCCGGTTGGAAAAATTTGCGCAGAACGTGGGCGATGGGGTCGAGTGCCACGTTTTCCCCGACAGAAGGTAGACGTCGAGGAGACGTGGCGCATGGCGGGATGCACATGGAGTGCGACATGCCCGCCCGGCACGAGCGCCAGCAGCGAGCACGCCGCTCTCCTGTCCGCTGCTGATGATCTCAATGGGCGATAGCCCTACCGTGCGCAGTGCATCAGAGACTTGATCGCGCAGGGCTTCTTCCGTGCTGCACCGATCGCCTTTACAATCATAAAAAAATCCACGGTCAGCAGCCTTGATTGAATCTCCATCTGCTTCAGTCTCCTTCTCTACATATAATCCTTACTCATTATAGAGGAAGAATGGTGTTTCCGTCAAGGCATATCGCAGAAGGCTCGAATATGTATGGATAGAAAGAGATTGGACGCGATTTTGTTTCTATAAAATAAAATCTTGATAAAATCTCGTGTCACATGGAAAAAAATCACTTCTTATGTTATACTGATTCTGCACGTCCATTGACAGATGGCAGGGAGTATATCTTCTTAATTTAGAAATTCTGCCAATGCGCGGATGTATATCATGCTACACATATTGCGGAAGGAGACTCCATTAACAATGTTTGGTCTTTTTGGTGGACACGATATGGGGATTGATCTCGGTACGGCAAACACGCTCGTTCACGTCAAAGGACGTGGAATTGTGCTGCGTGAGCCGTCCGTGGTTGCGATAAAAAGTGATACAGGGGACGTTCTCGCGGTGGGCGAGGAAGCAAAGCAGATGATCGGCCGCACACCGGGCAACATTGTGGCCATTCGCCCGATGAAGGATGGCGTCATTGCGGACTTCGACGTGACGCAGGCGATGCTGAAGTATTTCATCCGCAAGGCGATGCGTTCCAAGTCGTTTGTTCGTCCGCGTGTGGTGGTCGGCGTGCCCTCGGGAGTCACCGAGGTGGAGAAGCGTGCCGTCATTGATGCTGCACAGCAGGCGGGCGCGCGCGAGGCATATCTCATCGAGGAGCCGATGGCAGCAGCAATCGGTGCGGGACTTCCCGTCGAAGAAGCGACGGGGAGCATGGTCGTCGATATCGGCGGCGGTACGACGGAGATCGCCGTGATCTCGCTCAGCGGCATCGTCACGAGCCGCTCCATCCGCATCGGCGGCGATGAGATGGACTCCTCCATCGTTCAGTACATCAAGCGCATGTATAACCTCATGATCGGTGAGCGCACGGCGGAAGAGATCAAGATCTCCCGTCGGCACGGCGATTGTGACGCCCGATACGGACCGTACGATGGACATCCGCGGACGCGACCTCGTGAGCGGCCTGCCGAAGACGCTGACGATCCATGCCAAGGAGATCCGCGAGGCACTCAACGAGCCGATCTATAAGATCATCGATGCAGTGAAGAACACACTGGAGAAGACGCCGCCGGAACTCGCGGCGGACGTCATGGATCACGGCATTATGATGACGGGCGGCGGCGCACTTCTCATGAACCTCGACAAGCTGCTCTCGCATGAGACGGGGATGCCCGTACTTGTCTCGGAGGATGCGCTCTCCTGCGTCGGTGAGGGACGGGACGCACGCTTCGAGAACATTGGGCTGCTCAAGAATGTCGTCATGTCCTCGAAGAAATTGAAACAATGATTGACCGACTCGAACGGGCACGGCAGTCCGGACGTAAGATCTGGGCGCTGCTCTTTGTTCTGCTCGCCCTCTTCTGCATCATTTTCTTTGCGGCACGCGGTCGATTTCAGGTTACGGCATCGACGGGGACGGTGGGCACGGTGCTCGCCCCATTTGAGATGGCGGCATCCTTCATCGGACAGCAGATCCAGACCGTTACGGCGAACGTGTGGGAGATTGCAACGGTACATGAGCAGAACAAGATGCTCAAAAATGAAGTGGAGCAGCTGCGGCAGGAGAACACGACAGCGGCGGAGTACGCTGCAGAGAATGAACGTCTGCGTGAGCTCTTGGCATACAAGCAGGGAGCTCATCAGTTCGATCTTCTCGCCGCACGCGTCATTGGCAGAGATGCGGAGCTGTGGACGAGTACGATCGTCGTCGACCGTGGCTCGAAGGACGGCGTGCGGGAGAATATGCCTGTGGTCACGGGCAAGGGGCTCGTCGGTCACGTGACCGAGGTCGGCCCGGTCTCCTCCAAGGTGCAGCTCATCCTCGATGCGCGCTCCTCGGTCGGTACGATCGTTCAGCGGCCTGAGTCGCGCGTGACGGGCATCCTGACGGGAACGATGGACAATCCCTATATGCCGCAGATGGTCGATATCCCGCGCAATGCGGATGTGGAGGATGGCGATGCGGTCGTCACATCGGGCTTTGGCGGCATCTATCCCAAGGGGATTGCCGTTAGGCATGTCGCTGCACAGCACAGCGACGACAGTGGCCTTTTGAAGGTCGCTGTTATCGAGACTGCGGTGGACTTCCGGCGGCTTGAGGATGTCGCGATCATTACTGCGTCGCGCGAAGCACCTCCGGCGCCGATCCAGCCGACGCCCCTCAGCCCCGGGGGCTGAGGCAGCGGCACAGATCTCAGCGGCACAGACAAAGGCGGCGGCACAGTGAAGAAATATCGGCTTTTTTGTCCTGTTTTTCCTCGTTCTCTTTGTTCTGCAGTTTTCCTTTCTCCCGCTTATTTCCATCTACGGTGTGGTTCCCGATCTCCTCGTTTTGGCAACCGTCTCCTTCTCCTTTCTGCGCGGCAGCGCATGGGGAGCGCTAATCGGATTTTCGCTTGGTCTCATGCAGGATCTCAGTGCGGGCGCATTCTTCGGACTGAACGCTTTCCTGCTGACGCTGATCGGACTCTTCTTTGGTCGCTTTTCGGATCGCGTACTGCAGGAGCAGTTCTTCCTGCCGCTCGCGGCGTCGGTTGCAGCGACATTGGCAAAGTATCTGTGCTCGGCACTGATTGTGTATTTGCTCGGCTATCGCTTCAATCTCTTTTTGCACATGGACGCGTGCTCTTTGTCCCTGCTCTTGTTCGAGGTGGTCTTTGCCTATCCGATTCACTGGGCAACCTTTTTACATCAGCCGACGCATACATGAACCACAATAAGGGAGTGTATCATTGATCCCTCAGACAGTTTTCTCGGAGTGTAATTTTGAACGAACATGAAGATTTCAGCGGACGTCTGCAAGTCCTCGGCGGTGTGATCGTTCTCATCATCGCCGTTCTCATCGGGCGCGCGGCGTATCTCCAGATCTACGATGGGAACTCTATGCACGTCTGGCGGAAGGCAACCGCATCCGCATCATCCCGGCGGAGGCGGCGCGCGGAACATTCTTCGACCGCAACGGAGAACTGCTGGTCACGAACCGCCCCGGCTTTACGGTATCACTCCTGCCGCTGACCGAGCCGATTTCCCCGAGGTGATCGCGCGCTCTCAAAAGCTCATCAATGTTCCCGTCGCCGAGATTCAGAAGAAGATCGATGCTCACGTCGGCTTTGACCCCATTCGCATCAAGAATGATGTTCTGCCCGATATCGTCACCATTATCGAGGAGCAGAAGGACGACTATCCCGGTGTCGTCATCGAGGTTCTTCCCGTGCGTGACTACATATACGGCGAGTATGCGGCACACGTCTTTGGCTACGTGAGCGAAATCAACGAGATGGAGCTTGAAAAGCGCAAGGGACGAGGGTATAAATCCGGCGACATCATCGGCAAGTTCGGACTGGAACGCGTCTACGATAAGGAGATCCGCGGCGTCAAGGGCGGCGATCAGGTGGAGGTCGATGTATCGGGACGCCCCGTGCAGATCCTCGGACGTCAGTCCCCTGTGCCGGGCAATGATCTCGTCCTCACCATCGACAAGCACATCCAGGAGGCGGCGGAGCGCGCCGTCGATGAGCAGCTTGCCATCGTCCATGCGAACGCGGCAGCTGCTGTCGTCATGAACCCGCAGACGGGCGAGGTGCTCGCCATGGTCAGCCGCCCGCATTCAACCCGAATCTCTTTGCGGGCGGCATCTCCACGCAGAACTGGAATGTCCTGAACAACAAACCCGTTTTCACCCCATGGACAACAAGGCGATTACGGGAGAGTACCCGCCGGGCTCGACCTTTAAGATTGTCACGGGCACGGCGGCGCTCGCAGAGCACAAGGTGACGCCGCAGGAAAAGATCTTCGACTCCGGCCGCCACTGGATCATCCCCAAGACGAACGCGGGCGGCGAGGCGCTCGGCTGGATCAACTTCCAGCAGGCAATGGCGCACTCGGACAACGTCTACTTCTACGAGATGGGCAACCGTCTCGGTGTCGATACACTCGAACGCTATGCGCGGATGTTCGGTCTCGGACAGCGCACGGGCATTGATCTCCCCTTTGAGGCGGAGGGACTAGTGCCGAACCGTCAGTATAAAAAGGACAACTACGAGGACGGTGATTGGTATCTCTCTGAGACCTTCGATGCGGCGATCGGACAGGGGTTTAACCTCGTAACCCCGCTTCAAGCGGCGATGGTCATGGGGGAGATTGCGGCGAACGGCAGACGCTATCAGCCGCATCTCGTTCAGCGTATTGTCGATGTCAACGGCAATACGGTGCGTGACTTTCAGCCCGTCCTGCTCTCCGAACTGGATGTCAATCCAGGGGTCATTCGTCAGGTGCAGGAGGGACTGCACGAGGTGACGAAGTTCGGTAGCGGCAGCCGGCGTGTTCGCCAGATTTCCGATTGATATTGCCGGTAAAACAGGGACAGCGGAGAACTCGCAGGGGCGCGACCACGGCTGGTTCGTGGCGTACGGGCCATTTGCGAATCCGAATATTGTGGTTGCCGTGATTGTGGAGCAGGGTGGTTTTGGCTCTATGTCAGCTGTGCCGATCGGGCGCAGGATTATGGAAGCCGCCTTTGGTCTGGATCGTGAGCAGCCCGCAGGGAGCAAGTGAGGGATGGAAATGAGTGAGGAAAAGATCAAGATCAAAAGGGAGAACGGCGGCCTGTCGCTTGCCTTTCCCGCCGCCATGCCCTTTTCGGAGATCATGGAGGAACTGGGGAAGAAGCTGGACTCGGGGGCGGGGTTCTTTCTGCGCGGCACGCTCGTTCGTGTTCCGCGTGATCGCTTCTCGCAGGAGAACTCGCCGATGTGCAGGAGCTCTTTCGGACGCACGGGCTGATCTGCCGGCTGGCAAAGCCTGCGGCAGAGCCCGCGCCTGCCGCATCACCGCAGACATCTGCCCCGCAGCCGTCCGCCAAAGGGAAGGGCGAGCCAGAGCTGCAGCAGATGGTCGTTGTCGATAAGACGCTGCGCGGCGGTCAGGCGATTGAGACCGAGGGCTCAGTCATCGTTTTCGGCAACGTCAACCCCGGGGCGCAGATCACGGCGGGGGGGAGCATTGATGTGCGCGGCACATGCCGCGGCGTGATCCATGCCGGAGCAGCAGGGGACTCGACGGCATTCATCATCGCGGATCGGCTGATGCCGACCCAGATTCGCATCGCAAACTATGTGGCGCGCTCCCCGGATGAGCCCGAAGACAGCGGCAAGGCAGAGCGCGCCTATGTAAAAGACGGTCAAATCGTCATTGAACCAATAGAGAGGTAGGTTCTAAGGTATGAGTGAAATCTATGTGGTGACATCGGGTAAGGGAGGCGTCGGAAAAACGACGACGACAGCGAACATCGGCGTCGGATTTGCCATGCGCGGCAAGAGTGTCGTGCTCATTGATACCGACACCGGGCTGCGCAATCTGGATCTCCTGCTCGGACTCGAGAATCGTATCATGTACGATCTCGTCGATGTGACATCGGGGCATGTGCCGTACAAAAAGGCGCTGGTCCGCCACAAAAAATACGATTCACTCTATCTGCTGCCGACCTCGCAGGGTCAGGACAAGAGTGCCGTGAATCCCGAGGAGCTCGCGGCGCTCTGTGAGGATTTGCGCCGTTCCTACGATGTCATCATCATCGACTGCCCCGCAGGGATCGAGCAGGGATTCAAGACGGCGATTGCCGCCGCCGATACGGCGATCGTCGTTACCATGCCGGAGATCTCGGCGGTGCGTGATGCGGACAAGATCATCGGCGAGCTCGGACGCGCGGACAAGGAGGACATCCGCCTCGTCGTCAACCGCATCCGTCCGAAGATGATCGAAAAGGGCGATATGCTCGATATGGACGACATCGACGAGATCCTCTCGGTCACGTGCATCGGGCAGATTCCCGATGATGAGATGGTCGTGACGAGCACGAACCGCGGCGAGCCATGCGTTACGATGAAGGACTCTCCGGCGGGGCAGGCGTATCTCGATGTCGTTGCACGGCTCTGCGGCGAGGACGTTCCCTTCCGCGAGTTGGCGAAAGAGAGCCTTTGGGAAACGATCAAGGGAAAACTCTTTGGGAAGAAGTAAGGAGGCGTTGGCGTGATTGAAGCACTGAGAAAACTTCTTGGAAAGAAAGAGAGCTCAGGCGATGTGGCACGCCGTCGTCTGCAGCTGGTGATCATCAATGACCGCGCAAATGTCTCGCCTGAGATCATGGACAGCATGAGGGCAGAGATCGTGCAGGGTCATTTCAAAGTATATGTATATCGACACGCGCGAGATGGAGTTCGCGCTTGAGAACGAGAATGATGCCATGGCACTCGTTGTCAACATCCCCGTTGTCAGCGTACAGCATGGCGGCGCGCATAGGCATCGGAGATGATCCTCTCAAAACGGCTTCTGCGCCGTACGGATGTCACGCTGATTCTCGCGGCTGCGGCGATTGTCGTCATGAGTCTCGTCATCATCGGCGGTGCGACCCATGTCAACACGCCGAGTGAGGAACGCTATTGGTTCGTTCAGCGGCAGGGCATCTCGATCATCGTCGATATTGCCCTTGCAGCGTTTCTGATGAACTTTGACTATAAGATTTTGCAGCGCTATGGGAATCACTTCTACGTGTTCAATCTCGTGCTGCTCGTCCTTGTCATGCTCGTCGGACAGACGGCACTCGGTGCGCAGCGATGGATTGCGCTCGGCCCGATCAGCATACAGCCGTCGGAGTTCTCCAAACTCATCATGATCATCGCGCTTGCCGCCATGATCGAAAAACGCGATAAGATTGACTCCATCGTGGACCTCGTCCCCGTGGCGGCGTATGTCGGCGTTCCGTTCCTTCTCGTTCTGAAGCAGCCGGATCTCGGTACGTCGCTCGTCTTTCTGGCGATCTTTTTCGGCATGGTCTTTGCGGCGGGGATACGACTGCGCCTTCTCTTTGGCATCTTCGCTGCGGGACTTGCAGCGATGCCTGTGCTTTGGCATTTTCTCAAGGACTACCAGAAAATGCGCATCATGGTGTTCATGGATCCGAACGTCGATCCGCTCGGCGCGGGCTATCACATCATCCAATCGAAGATTGCGATTGGCTCGGGCATGCTCTTTGGCAAGGGGCTTTTCGGCGGCACACAGAGTCAGCTGAACTTCCTGCCCGAGAACCATACGGACTTTATCTTTTCCGTTGTGGGGGAGGAACTTGGTTTCGTTGGCTGTACCGTTCTGCTCCTCCTCTATCTCATCGTTCTCTGGCGCGGGATACGGATCGCGCAGAATGCGAGCGACACCTTCGGACGGCTGCTCGCGGTCGGCATCACCTCGATGATTGCCTTCCACGTCCTCGTCAACGTGGGCATGACGATGGGCATTATGCCCGTCACGGGCATACCGCTGCCGCTCATGAGCTACGGTGTCAGCTCCTTGACGACCAACATCATGGCGATTGCCATCCTGCTGAACATCCAGCTGCGGCGACAAAAGCTACTCTTTTAGATACTTCGGGGCTGTCTGCCTTCGTGCAGCGCAGCCCTTTTCTTGTGAACGACACAATGTGGGGGATAGGAAATGGTACATCTCGATCACAGCATGCTCCAGTCGGTGCTGAAGCCTGCGCGCTATACGGGGGCGAATGGAACGCCGTCCACAAGGACTGGGACGGCGTCCGCTGCAAATTTGCCTTGGCTCTGCCCGACGTCTACGAGGTCGGCATGAGCAACCTCGGACTCGCCATTCTCTACGAGATTCTAAATCGCCGTGCGGATATCGCGGCAGAGCGCGTCTATGCTCCGTGGATCGATATGGAAGAGGAGATGCGCGCGAGAGAGATACCGCTCTTTTCACTGGAATCTCGTCACGCTGTTCGTGCATTTGACTTCGTCGGTTTCTCTCTCCAATATGAGATGATCTACTCGAATGTGCTGAATATGCTCGATCTGGCGGGCATTCCGCTGTATGCGGAGGAGCGCGATGAGGATATGCCGTTCGTCGTCGGCGGCGGCCCATGCGTTTACAACGTCGAGCCGATAGCGGGCTTCTTCGACTTCTTCGTCATCGGCGAGGGAGGAAGTACTGCCCGAGATCTGCGACTGCTTTATCCGGTGGAATGCAGCGGGTAGACCGGGCGGACGGCGCGGGTTCTTGACCCAGCTGCTCGGCGTGGACGGCGTCTATGTGCCGTCGTTCTATGCACCCGTCTACGATGAGCGAGGGGATTTTCGTTCGCATGGATGCGCTTCACCCCGATGCGCGTCCTGTGATCTACAAGCGCGTGGTGAAGGACGATGAACGATGCTGTCTCGGCAGAACATCCCATCGTCCCCTACATCGGACATCGTACACAACCGCTGCCATGCTTGAGCTCTTTCGCGGCTGCTCGCGCGGCTGCCGCTTCTGCCAGGCAGGCATTGCCTATCGCCCCGCGCGTGAGCGCACGGAGAAACGCCTGCGGAAGATGGCGCATGAGATGATTTCCTCCAGCGGCTACGATGAGATGAGCCTGACCTCGCTCTCCTCGGCGGACTATTCGGGGCTTGGCTGTCTTGTGGATGATCTCATCGGGGACTATCGGGACGAGAAGGTCAGCGTCTCCCTTCCGTCCCTGCGCATTGACAGCTTTTCCGTGGAGCTCGCCCAGAAGGTACAGCGCGTGCGCAAGTCCGGGCTGACCTTCGCGCCTGAGGCGGGGACGCAGCGTCTGCGCGACGTCATCAATAAAGGGGTGACGGAGGAGGATCTGCTCACGGCGTGCGGGGCGGCATTCCGCCACGGGTGGAAGCAGGTGAAGCTCTACTTTATGATGGGGCTGCCGACGGAGACGGATGAGGACATCATCGGGATCGCCCGCCTCGCGAAGAAGGTCGTCGATCTCTATACGGAGATTCGCGGACGGCGTGGGTGCAAGGTCACCGTCTCCGTCTCCTGCTTCGTGCCGAAACCGTACACACCATTTCAGTGGTTCGGGCAGCTCTCGATTGAGGAGTTTCAGCGGCGTCAGCAGCTCCTGAAGGAACATATCACGGATCGTGCCATTACGTTCCACTATCACGACGCACGGCTCTCTGTGATCGAGGGGATCTTTGCGCGCGGAGACCGGCGCCTTGCGCCAGCGCTGTACGCCGCATGGAAACGCGGGGCAAAGTTTGACGGCTGGTCGGATCTCTTCGACGATGCACACTATTTCGCCGCATTTGCGGACTGCGGCATCGACTGGACGTATTACAGCCGCCGCACGCGCACGATCGGTGAACCGCTGCCGTGGGCGCACACCTCGCCCGGCGTACTCGAACGCTATCTGAAAACGGAGTGGCAGAAGGCACTCACCGCGTCTCTTACGGAGGACTGCCGCCGTACGCACTGTACGGGCTGCGGGATTTGTCCGACGCTCGGCGTCGATGTGATCGACTATGCCGGCGAGGAAGAACGGCAGGAAGAGCATGGGGGACGGGTGTGACTGCTGATCCTGCACCGCAGGGGAGTGTGCCGCAGGAACGTACGACCGTACACTATCGTGGACTCATCACGAAGGGGGAGGAGCTGCGCTACGTCTCCCATCTCGACTATGCAAACCTCTTTGTCCGTGCGTGCAAGCGTGCAGGGCTTCCCATGGCATATTCGGAGGGCTTTAACCCACACATGAAGGTCGCCTTTGCCTCGGCACTCTCATTGGGCGCAGCGAGTGATGCGGAGTATGTGGACTTTGAGATGACAGAGGAACTGCCGCCCCATGAGGTCATGCAGCGTCTGCGTGCTCAGCTCCCGCGCGGGCGGGAGATCATCCGTCTGCGCCTTCAGGAGGGGAAGCACCGTGCTCTGATGGCGGACGTAGATGAGGCGCGCTATCGCCTCAAGATCCCCTACGAGGGAGAGCTCGCGCCCGTACGTGAGAGCGTACGCCGCTACAACAGTGCCGCGCACGCCGTGTGGGAGCGCGTGACCCCGAAGAAGAGCCGCAGCATAGAGACGAAGGAATACATAAAGGCACCCATTTCCTTTCAGTACGAAAATGGATGCCTCATTCTCTGGATGAATCTTCTAGTCAGCTCCTGCGGGCAGTGTGAAGCCCATCGAGGTGCTCAGCGTGATGGCGCGGGACTTTGCTCTGCCCGTCGATCCCGCCGAGGCATACGTGACGCGCACGGGACTCTTTGCGGAGGGAACAGCGCTCATCGATCGCTAGGGAAATACTGAATTTATCCGTACTTCCCTAAACCTCCTAATGGCGCGGGCGCAGGATAAGAGCCTGCATCTTCGCATCCTCCGCCGTCCGCGCATCAATCATTCCCTGTGCCTGCATTGTGTCCAGCACGATGGCCTGTCGCTTCTTCGCCGCGATGAAGTTCACGAATGGCGAGACCTCGGACGGTGCATTCGGAACGCCCGCAAGCATGGACGCCTCGGGCAGATCAAGTGCTGCGGGAGATTTTCCAAAGTACCCGTCAGATGCCGCCTGTACGCCGTAAAATCCGCCGCCATAGTAGACGACATTCAGATACATTTCGAGGATCTCCTCCTTTGAGCAGGCGATCTCGATGTCGAGGGCGAGCAGCAGCTCCTCGGCTTTGCGTGTAAAGGTCTGCTCGCTGCCGAAGAAAAGGTTCTTCACCAGTTGCTGCGTGATCGTGCTCGCACCCTCCTCGATGCGCCCGTGTTGGATGTTGACGAGGGTCGCGCGTGCCACGCCCGTCATGTCGAATCCATGGTGCTCATAAAAACGGCGATCCTCTACGGCGACGATGGCGTGCTGCAGATCGGGGGCGATGCGGTCGATGGAGACGTAGTCCGCACGGTCAAGACGCGCATCGATGGCGCGTCGTACAAAGAGCACGCGCAGAATCCGATCGGCCGCATCCGGCTCGCGGATCTCATGCAGCTGATTCGCAGGCTTTTGATGCTCCGCCTCGGGCAGCAGCGCACCGAGCTCCTGCCACGTATGCGGAGCGAAGAAGAACGTCCCCACACAGACGAGAAGCAGTATAGGAATCAGTATCATGAAAAAACGCCCGATGGAAAGGGGCGTTTTTTTTCTGCGCGATGGCTTCTTTCGCGCGCTGCTTCTGCGCCGCGTTTTCCTGCGGCGCGGCATTTCTTCAATCGTGTCGTTCATGTCCTGCATTTGGTATGGTCGCTTTCAAAATATATGGTTCGGATCTCATCCCGCATCTCCTCGAGATTCGATGGGAGCAGGCGGATGTTGTAGCCGATAAAGACGGGGGAGGTGGCAAAGCGCGGCAGAATCTTGATAAAGACATCCGCACCGTCGTGATAAAAGAAGATGTTATAGCTGTTGTTGCGTCGTCGGATAAAATCCACGGCAATCTGTATGTAGTCGGCGATCACATCGGTCGCACGCGCATCCCGCGGGATAATATTGAGCTCGCGAAAGCCAACGCGCGGATGCGTGGAGAGTGTGAATGTCACGCCGTCCGTTTCATCGATCATCAGTCCCTCAAACTCCTCGCGGGAGAAGGAAAGCTCCGGGCGAAAATGAGGAAACCCGACGAGCTGCATGTGCGGATGGCGGATGGTACCGCCCGAATATGGCCCGTAGTTCTTAAAAAAGAGAACCATATCGTATGCGCCGCTCGCGCGCATCCGCTGCCAATGCCGCATGCCGAAGGAAATGAGGCGACGGATATGTTCCTTGGAATAATCGGGAATATCGGCGTGGCAGTCTGCCCCCTCGATGAGGACAAATTGGTCGGCTTCCTCGATGACGTTGTATTTATTTTTGAGCAGGATGATGTCGCCGTCTCTCTCGATGATCCCCGTCAGCTTTGACGTATCGCAGAACGGGCAGGGGACATCGCTGTGGAGGATATTCTCGGGCTTTTGCCGTCCGATGCTGACATTGAAATGTGCAAGATTGATTTCCATGGTACTGCTCCGAATCACTGCCATTGTCTTACCCCTATATTATATATCAAAGCGGAGGTTTTCTGAATATATTTATCAAATATTTTGCAGAGACGGCACAATTTGCTCGGGGCTTCATGCTATAATGGGGAGGATATGCAGAAAGTAGGATGAAGCAGCTATGAGAATTGACCTTGTGACGCTCTTTCCCGCGATGTTTGCGGGCGTGTTCGGCAGCAGCATCATCGGCCGCGCAGTGCAGCGAGGGCTCATCGACATCCACTATACAGATTTTCGCGACTACGCGACGGATAAGCATCATCATGTGGACGATACGCCGTGCGGCGGCGGGGCAGGCATGGTGCTGAAACCCGAGCCCATGTACGCCGCCGTGCGTGACATCTATGGGAAGACCGCCGCCTATGCGGAGCACCGCTGCACGATCATCTTTGATCCTGCAGGCGAGGTGTTCACCCAGCGGACGGCAAAGGAACTCGCATCCTATGAGCAGCTGGTGCTCATCTGCGGGCACTACGAGGGCTTTGACGCGCGGATCTACGATCTTGCAGATCGTCTGATCTCTGTCGGCGATTTTGTCCTGACGGGTGGGGAGATTCCCGCCATGCTGACCGTGGACGCCACAGCGCGGATGCTGCCGGGCGTGCTCGGTGATGCCGCATCCGCCGCGACGGACTCCTTCTTCGATGGGCTGCTCGGCTATCCACAGTATACGCGCCCGCGTGATTTCGAGGGCAAGGCCGTGCCCGACGTCCTCCTCTCGGGCAACCATGCAGAGATCGCCCGCTGGCGGCGCGAGCAGGCGCTCCTCACGACGCTGCGGCATCGTCCCGAGCTCCTTGCGCGCGTTACACTGTCACAGGCAGATCAGATTTTTAGAGCAGCAACAGAAAACAAAAGAAAATAAAGAATCTTTGCGTGAATCTCGTGAAAATGATATAATAGATTCGATTTGATCTGTCTTGTTTCTATGCCCGATAGGGGGAGCGCGCTGTGACACAGTTTGATAAGCGAAATCTATCCATGATGATGGACTTCTACGAGATGACCATGTCCTATGGATATTTTCATCAGCCGAACCGCGATGTTCGCGTGGCATTCGATCTCTTTTTCCGCTCCGTCCCCGACCAGGGCTATGCCATCTTCGCGGGGCTTCAGCACGTCATCGAGTTCGTGGAGAATCTCTCTTTCTCCGATGCGGACATTGCCTATTTCCGCAAACAGAACCTCTTCTCTGAGGAATTTCTGGACTTTTGCGCGGTTTCCGCTTCCGCGGTGACATCTACGCCATGCCCGAGGGGACGATCATCTATCCGAATGAGCCGCTCATGACGATTGTCGCGCCGATCATCGACGCACAGCTTGTGGAGACGGCGATTCTCGCCCAGATCAACCATCAGTCCCTCGTCGCGACGAAGGCATCGCGCATCGTGCGTGCTGCCGAGGGGCGCAAGGTCGCGGACTTCGGTGCACGGCGTGCACACAATATGGATGCGGCAACCTATGGGGCTCGCGCGGCGTATATCGGCGGCATCGACATGACGGCGACGGTCTCGGCAGGGCAGCAGTTCAATATCCCCATCTCGGGTACCATGGCGCACAGCTGGGTCATGTTCTTCGAGGATGAGTACACGGCGTTCAAAAAATATGCGGAGATCTATCCGCAGGCGACCGTCCTCCTCGTCGACACTTACGACGTGCTCAACTCGGGCATCCCAAACGCCATTCGTATTGCCCACGAGGTTCTCGCGCCGCAGGGGCATCGTCTCGCAGGCGTGCGTGTGGACTCGGGCGACCTCGCCTATCTCTCGAAGCGCATTCGTAAAATGCTCGATAAGGCGGGGCTGGAGGACTGCAAGATCATCCTCTCGAACAGCCTCGACGAGTTCACCATCTCATCCCTCCTCCTGCAGGGCGCACGCGTGGACAGCTTTGGTGTCGGCGAACGGCTCATCACGGCAAAGTCCGATCCTGTCTTCGGCGCCGTGTATAAGCTCGTCGCCGTGGAGGAGGACGGCGCTTTTCAGCCGCGCATCAAGATGTCGGAGAACGTCGAGAAAACTGACGAATCCCGGACTGAAGGATATCTACCGTATCTATGACCATCACGGCAAGGCGGTCGCGGACATGATTGCCGTGCAGGGGCGAACAGATCGACCTCACGCAGCCGTTCCGCTATGTTGACCCGCATAAAGCCATGGAAAAATCGCTTTTTCGAGGGCGGGTCGGCGGTGAACCTGCGCCGTCTCTATGTCAGAGATGGAGAGCGTGTCGAGGATCTGCCGCCCTGGAGGAGATTCGCGAATACGTGCGCCGTCAGCTCGCCGAGGAGATCTGGCCGGAGGAGCAGCGGTTTGAGAATCCGCACCGCCACTATCTCGATATGACGCCGGACTACTATGAGCTGAAGATGGGGCTGCTCGAAGAGGTGCGTGGGAAGCACAGCTGACGGGAAAGATAAGAGGGATGCACGTGATTACAGGGAAAACCAAAATACTGGGTGTGATCGGTGCGCCGATTGCACGAGTCTGTCGCCGATCATACAGAATGCGGCACTGCATGAGGCAGAATTGGACTATGTTTATACGGCGTTTCCCGTGCACCGCGAGGCACTCGCCTCGGCGGTATGCGGACTGCGTGACGCGGGCGTAGCGGGGTTCAACGTCACGATTCCGTTCAAGACAGAGATCATGCCGCTCCTCGATGCGCTGAGCGAGGATGCGCAGCGCATTCGCGCGGTCAATACCGTCGTCATTTCGGCGGACGGGAAGATGACGGGGCACAACACGGATGTGACGGGATTCCTCGCGGGCTTTGCTGCGCATGGCGTCGCGCTCGCGGGAAAACGCGCCGTCCTCATTGGCGCGGGCGGTGCGGCGCGCGCCGCCCTCTGGGGACTCCTGCGCAGCGGCGTATCCTCCGTATGCCATCGGCGTGCGGAATCTCATAAAGGGCGAGGCACTCTGCACTGACTTTGCGGCAGACGGCACACTTGCCGCGTACTGCTTTGACGATTCGCGCTTTCGGAACGAACTCTGCGCGGCGGACATCGTCGTGCAGACCACGCCGATCGGCATGAGCCCGCAGACAGATGCGTTGCCGCCCGTCGATCCTGCGGCAATCCGACCATCTGCCGCCGTCTACGACCTCATCTATACCCCCGCCGAGACCGCATTTCTGCGCGCGGCAGCAGCGCATGGCTGCACGACGATCAACGGCGAGATCATGCTCGTCATGCAGGGCGCGGAGGCATTCTATCTCTGGACAGGCGTCCGCCCGAACACCGATCTCATGCAGCGCGCTTTGCGTGAGGAACTCGCACGGAGAGGATAGGCGTACATGACATTCTGACGAGACAAGGGCATTCACATATTATGACAAAAACACTGCATCTGCCAAATTTATCATTGTCTCCATGCGATTCTCATGCTATACTAAGCGAGCAATTTAAGAAATCGCTGATACGATGAGGTGTGCCGGATCGATGGTTATGCCGAATGGATCAGTGTACGCACGCTATATTTTTCGAACCGCCATACCTGTGGTATATGCTATGGTATGTCGGTCTGACTGTATCATGCAGTCACGGGGGTAGGTGAAACGCTGCTCCCTGCCCGCAGAGATACTCTGCATTGCAAAGGAAAACCGGCGGGATGGCTGCTCTTTTTGTGTGCAAATCCTCGGATTTCCGGGGATTTTTTTGTTGCTTTTTGGGGAATTAAGGAACAGGGGAAAGGAGATTTATGGGTCAGTATGCGCGTATGATGGCGGCAGGACTTGTGCTCGCCGTAGTATTTTATCGTGTGTCACTGTCCGTGGGGCGGTTCTACGTGCCCGTTCGATCAGGTGGTACTGATTCTGGCGTCGCATTTCATCAACCTGCCGATCACGCTGGATGCGTCCATGTATAACGTCATCATGGAGATTCGTCTGCCGCGCGTGCTCGGCGGATTCTCGTCGGCATTGCACTCGCCGTATCAGGCGCAGCGTATCAGGGCGTCTTTCGCAACGATCTCGTCTCTCCTGATCTGCTCGGGTGTATCGCAGGGAGCCAGTGTGGGCGCGTGCCTTGCCATCCTCGCCCATCTGACGCTCGGCACGACGGCGAGTCGCGGCATTCTCGGCGGCGTTGCAGCGGTCTCCATGACGCTCATGCTGCCGAAGCTCTGCAGAATCGTTCGCGCATTGTACTCGTGCTCTGCGGGCATTATCGTCTCCGGATTTATGGCGGCGGTGATCGGACTCTCAAGTATCTCGCCGATCCCGACACGGAACTCGCAGACATTGTCTATTGGCAGCTCGGCAGTCTCGCGAAGGTCTCATGGGATAGTCTCTCCTACGTGACGCCGATCATCCTGCTCACGCTTGCCGGGCTGATCGCGATGCGCTGGCGTATGAATGTGCTGTCGCTCTCCGATCAGGAGGCGTCGAGCCTCGGCGTAAATGTGCAGCGCGAACGGCTCATCGTTATTTCCCTTGCGACGCTCCTCACGGCGTCTGCGGTCTGTCTGAGCGGGACGATCGGCTGGATCGGTCTCATCCTGCCGCATCTCGCGCGGATGCTTGTCGGCGGAAATCATGCATCTGCTGCCGGCAACGGCAGTGCTCGCCGCCTCCTTTCTGATGCTCGCCGATCTCTCGCCCGAACACTGACCTCGGCGGAGGTGCCGCTCGGTATTCTCTGCGGCTTTCGTCGGTACGCCGTTCTTTGCGTGGATTCTCTACCGGCAGCGGAGGTTTTTCTGATGGAGCGCGCTATGCTGTGGCTCGATGACGGCTCATTCCGCTACCGTGCGGATGCACCGTTCATTTTTCGAGCATATATCGTTTTTCAATCAAGGGCGGCGAGGTGCTTGCACCTGCTTGGACGCAACGGCGTTGGAAAGTCGACGCTGCTCGGCTGCCCTCATGGGCTTTTTGGAGCTGACGGCGGGACATATCTATACGAACGGACACAATATCTATGCGATGTCGCCGCGTGAGCGTGCACGAGAGATCGCATTCGTACCGCAGATCATCAGTGCGGAGGTTCGTTCACAGTGCGCGACTATGTGTCCTTTGGTGCGACGGTGCGCACGGGGATGTTCTCCGCGCCGAGCAAGGCGGACTACGAGCAGACGGATGAGATTCTCGCGGAGCTCGGCATCGCAGAGATCCGCGACCGTCAATGCCGCGAGCTCAGCGGCGGCAGCGCCAGATGGTCGCCATCGGGCGTGCGCTTCTGCAGAATACGCAGCTGATCCTGATGGATGAACCGACGGCAGCGCTCGATGTGCGCAATCAGGTGCTCGTGCTGCAGACGATTGACCGTCTGCGCGAGAAGGGCTATGGCGTTGTCTTTACGACGCATCTGCCCGAGCAGGCACTGCTTCTCAACAGCCGTGTGGGGCTTTGCTTCGGCGATCACGCGGATTTTTACGACTCCGTCGCAGAGGTGCAGCATCCCATCTCGAGGAGCTCTATGGGACGAAAAGCTGGAACTCTTTTACAGCAAGACCATTGGACGTCCCGGTCTGCGTGATTCCACGGCTATAGGAAATTCGCAGTGTATGTTCCAGCGTGCTTTCCGTGGGAGCTGCTCTGCTTTAGCATAAAAGACATCTCCATGAAAGGGTGGATGGTGAAGAGAAAAATCTCATTGCGCTGCTGGCCCCTCGTTATGATGGTCATGGCACTGGTGGGCTGCGGGACGAGAGAACGCCGCGCAGGGCAAACAGGATGCCGCAACGCGACGGTCACGGACATCGACGGCACAGAGGTCACAATTCCCTGCGAGGTCGACCGCATTGCCCGATCTCTGGCACGCGAACAATCAGGTCGTGCTGCTCCTCGGCGGTGCGGACACGCTCGTGACGACGACAGAAGAACGTGCAGGGGCTGCCCGTGGTTTGCGCAAGGTATACCCGCGCATCAAGGATATCTCCGCACCAGTCAAGGGTACGGATGTGAACTGGGAAGAAGTCGAGAAGGAGAAGCCACAGGTCGTCCTCGCGAGCAACAAGGAACAGATCGAGATGGCGCGCAAGAACGGCTATACGGCGGTGCGTGTCAATTTCGCCACCTATGACCGGTCTGCGCAAGACCGTGAAGATCACGGCTGACGTGCTCGGCGGCGATGCCGTGAAGAATGCAGGGACCTACTCTCCTACCTCGACGAGAAGACGAAGTTCATGAACGATCGCACGAAGGATCTCAGCGATGCTGACCGCCCGTCGTGCTTCACATTGTCGGCGGGGACGACCTCTTTAAGGTGGACGGCGTCGATACGATCATTGACGAGGTGGATCCGCTGCGGCGGCGGCAGAAATGCCATCACGGCAAAGGGCCCGCAGATCAAGACGACCATCGAGGGAGATCGTCAAGGCGGATCCCGACATCATCATCATCGGCGGTACGCAGTCGCAGAGAGGGGATCCAGGGCGATCAAGAACGATCCGCAGTGGTCGAGCCTCAAGGCGGTAAGAACGGCCGCATCTACGCAAACCGTCGGTACGTTCAACTGGGATCGCTACGCGCGAGTCCGCGCTGCAGCTCCTCTGGGCGGCACGGACGAAATCCAGCCGAGCTCTTTGGCGATGTCGATCTTGTGAGAGGAGACGGTGAACTTCTACAAGCCAGTTCCTCCACCATGACCTGAGTGAGGGCGGATGCACAGCGCATCATCGAGGGCGAGCTCCTGCAAGAACTGATCTTCTTTCCTGCTGTGTGGAAAGACGCTGTAAATGAGCAATATTCGTAGTTTTGAAAAGGATACGAATGGCATGGCAATATTTTTCCTAGCGCGTTGACGGCACTTTTTGCTGTTATCGTGGCGATGAGGCTGTGCTCGTCGGCTGCGGACAGGAGGCAAAGCAGGCGGCGGAGCAGAAGGCCTCTGGGAGAGCTACACATTCACCGATCAGGCAGGCAATGAGGTGACGGTCAAAGCCCCCGTGGAGCGTATGGTCGTCCTGCAGCATCACTCGCTTGACATCATCTGTCAGCTGGGCGGTCAGGATAAGATCGTCGGTGTAGTCCACGTGGCAGCGTGATCTCGGCGACTATATGGCGGACATCTGGCCCGCGATCAAGGATATGCCGACGCCGGGCACGCTCAACCAGCCGAACATCGAGGAGATCGCAGCGCTAAAGCCAGATATCGTGATCGTCGCCTCACGGTCCGATCAGGCATCGGCGGCAAAGCTGCGCAGATGGGCATCCCCGTTGCGGTGATCTCGCTGCGCGGTGAGGGCAAGCAGGCGGGAAGCGCAGAATCCGCGCCCTCGAATGCGGACAAGGCGTATACGGACGGGCTGCATGATGCCATCACGATTCTGGGACATCTCACGGGACGCGATGCGAAAAGCAAAGGAACTCTGGGCGTTCGCCGAGGAGAGCCGCGCCATTGTCGAAAAAGGCAGTCGGCAACATTCCGGACGATCAGCGTGTGACGGCAATCCCGGTCGGCAGCAAGCACATGGTCTACAGCAGCGACAAGTATGTCGGCTGCATGCTGCTGCGTGCGGGCGGCATAAATCCTGCCGCGAAGGACATTCAAGGGAATGGCGAGGTGCAACGTCGAGTCCATGGCAAAGTGGAATCCTGACGTGATTATCTCGCAGGATCGCTATCCCGAGATGCTACAAGGGTTCGACGGATCCCGCCTATGCGCAGCTGCGCGCCGTGCAGAACAGCACATGTGATCGAGGCACCGTACTGGGCAAAGCCGTGGGGCAATCCCGATGCGGATTCGTGGCGCTCGGCGAGCTGTGGCTTGACACACATGTTCTATCCGGATAGGGTGAGCGCGGATGTGGTCATGGAGCGTGCGAAGAAGTTCTATGAGACGTTCTACGGCGTGCCGTTCACGGGCACGGTCGCAGACGGCATTGTGCGGAAATGACGCGACTGAACTGGTCGCTGCTTGGTAGAGGGGGGCAGGGCGTTTTCTTCGTCCTGCTCCCTTTGGCGTGTATTCTGTACTCGCTGACGCTGGGATGCGTACCATATCTCCGTCAGCCATGTCTATGCGATCCTCTGCGCGGATATTACGGGCACTTTTGCCGCCCGATGTGACGGCGATGGAGGTGTCGATGATCTATGATGTGCGCCTGCCGCGCATCATGGGGGCGGTTGTTGCGGGCTCGCCGTGGCAGGCGGCGTCTTTCAGGCACTCTTTGGCAATCCGCTCGCGAGTCCCTATACGCTCGGTGTCTCAAACGGTGCAGGCTTCGGCGCAGCACTCGCTATCGTGCTGTCCCTGCCTGCCGCAGGGGTGCAGCTGTCGGCACTCGCCTTTGGCATCGTGTCGGTTTTTCTGACGTTTCTCCTCGCGGGACGAAAGCGCGGCGCGTCCGTGACGATGATTCTCTCGGGCATGCTCGTGAGTGCTTTTTCTCCTCGCTCGTTGCGCTCTTAAAGTTCACGGCCGATCCACAGGAGAGCTGCCGCAGATCGTTTACTGGCTCGCGGGTTCACTCGCTAGCATTCATGTCGATGGGCTCGTGCTCATCCTGCCGGCCTATCTGGCGGCACTCACGCTGCTCTTTCTCTACCGCTGGCGCATCAACATCCTCAGCATGGGGGAGCAGGAGGCACAGTCGATGGGGGTTGCCGTCCGACGTGACCGCGCTGTCATCATTCTCGCCGCGACGCTGGTCACCGCACTCGTCGTCAGCATCTCGGGCATCATCGGATGGGTCGGCATCGTCATTCCGCATCTCGCGCGCATGATCGTCGGCCCGGATTTTTCGGCGCCTGATGCCCGTGTCCGCCTCCCCTCGGCATCGTCTATTTGCTCGTGATCGACGATCTCTGTCGCACGCTCACGGCACTTGAGATTCCCATCGGTGTCATTACGGGCATCGTCAGTATTCCGATCTTTATTTACTTTATCCTGCGAAAGAAGGTGCGCTGGTGAGACTGGATGTGGAGCAGCTGGGCTTCTCCTACGATGCACGGCGTACGATCTTAGAGACATGTGACGTTTCTCCCTCGCAGGCACAGGGGATCATTGTATCCTTGGGAAGAACGGGACGGGCAAGAGCACGCTGCTGAAATGTATCGTGGGGGAGCACGGCGGCACGAGGCGCGTTCTCCTCGACGGGAAGAATCGCGTTGCGTACGGCCAGCGGGAGCTGGCGCAGGAAGATGCCTACTATCCCGCAAAAATCATACACCGACCTTTCCGTTTCGCGTGCTCGATGTCGTCATGATGGGGCGGACAGCGCACATGCGCTACTTCGAGTTCGCCCGGCGCGCGTCGAGGAGACACTGGCGCATGAACATCTGCGCTTTCTCGGCATCGATCATCTCTGTGAGCAGCCCTACACGAATATCTCGGCGGGGAGCGGCAGCTTGTTCTGCTTGCAGCGGCACTGGCGCAGAGCCCAGAGTTCCTCATTCTCGATGAACCGACGGCACATCTTGACTTCGGCAATGCGCACCGCTTTCTCGATCTTGTGCTGCGCCTTCATGGGCAGGGCATCGGCATTCTCATGACGACGCATTTTCCAGATCACGCACTCTACCTCCGTGCACAGACGCTGGTGCTGAAGGATAAGACACTCTGGAAGCATGGCGCGGCGGAGGATGTCATTGATGAAGCGGGATGACGGCACTCTATGGGCTGCCGGTTCACATCGGCAGCATCGGAACGCGGACGGTCTGCGTCGGCGGGGATATTGCCTGAGGCAGTGCTTGAACGTAAAAGGCTGCAGCACGGGATGTACCTCGTGCCGCAGCCCTTTGCATTTGTACTGATCTATACCATCTTTTTCCCAGTCGCGGATGATGTCAAAGTCGAGCTTGTCCGCCGTGCTCTCGAGGAGGGTGATCTCCCTCAGCGGTGAGTGTGATCTCTGTCGCGCGCAGTGCATCGGTGACGTGATGTTCCTTGGTCACGCCGATGATGGGAACCGTGCCCTTGCCGATCGCCCATGCGATGGAGATCTGGGCGATGTTCGCCTTGTACTTGTCTGCGAGCAGCTTTGAGCGAGAGATTCAGCGTGTCGATCTTGTCCATGATCGGGTTGTAGACCGCCGCGCGTGCCGCGTTTGCCGGCATCGGATACAGCGTGCTGTAGTGTCCCGTGAGCGCACCCTGTTCGAGCACCATGTAGGAGAAAAAGGGGATGTCCTTCTTGTGGCAGTAGTCAAGGATTCCGGCTTCCTCGGAGGAGCGGTTGATCAGGCTGAAGTGGTTCTGCACCGCACCGAGTTTCAGTCCGATGATGTTGAGGACTGCATCGGCCTCCTCGATCTGTCCCATGTTGTGGTTCGATACGCCGATGATGGGCGCGTGTTCCGTTTTTCTCGAAGAATGCCGCAAGGCGCTCGATCCACTGCGGTGCCTCAGTTGCGTTGTGCACCCAGTAGATGTCGATGCTGTTCGTGCCGAGCAGCTTTTTCTGCATGACCCACATATCCGCGACGGGACTGGCGGACGACTCATCCATGCACTGCGGTGTGAGCTTATCCGAGAGGAAAGCTGTCGCGTGCACGTCCCTTGAGAAATGCGCCGAGCGTCTTCTCCGCTGTGCCGATCCCGTATGCATAGCCGTGTCCCAGAGGGTCAGCCCATGCTGTATGGCGGAGTCAAAGACGGGGCGCAGCTGATCCTCCGTGTACGCTGCGCCGAATGTGCCGTCGTTGCCCCCATGCCCATGTGCCGAGTGCGATTTTTGGCAGTTTTTGTCATCCTGTGTCCTCCATTCCCATTGTACTGGATTCTTTCTCTGTGTTGTTCTATCGGTAGTATACCATAAATTGTCGGTGTTCGGCAAAACGGTGGAGCGTTATATCGATGGGCAAATGGCGCAAAACGCACAGAAATTTTCGCGTCGTTGTGGTATGCTATACGAAAAGAGGAGAAGGAGAGATGTGTTTGAAAAAATTGCGTTCTAGCGGACACATGGCACCTATGCTCCTGACTTTGTACAGGTGCAGGGCCATCGAAAGCGGGCAGAGGACATGGCTCGGAACGAGCCATTCAGCGATGTTCGAGGAGCTGGAGGACATGGTGGAGCCGTATGGGGATTGAGGTAAAGCGCGCTGGAGTGCGGCGTGCCCAGTGCAGCTGCAGTATGCCTGCCGTCTGGTGGGCGCTGTCGTACGCGCGCGGCGCGTTGGTGATCTTTCACGGTCCGCGTTCGTGCGCACATGTCGTGCGCGAAAAGGATGTGGGGACGTTTCATCGTCATGGTTGGGGCGGAGACGTATGCGCCGCCGTCACCCGTGCCGCTCCTCACGAGCGGCATCGGTGAGAACGACGCGGTGTTCGGTGCGGTGGAGCGCCTGCGCGCGTGCGTGCGCTATGCCGCAGAGAAATATCATCCGCGTGCGGTCTTTATCGGCGGATCGTGTGTGAGCGGCATCATCGGAGATGATACGCGTGCAGTGGCGGAGGAGATGGAGCAGAGCTCGGTCTGCCCTGTCGTCGCCATTCCGACGGGCGGTTTTGGATGATGTGTCCTTCGATGGCTACCTGTCTGTTGGCCGTGTGCTGGTGGAACGCTTTATGCAGCCGCCCTGAGGAGACGCGCAGGGGACGGTCGTCCTCCTCGGTGACTACGGCGGGCTCATAGTGCCTACGTGCAGGAGCTGAAGCGTCTGCTCGAAGGGATTGGGCTGCATCTTGCGGGGCAGTTTCAACCTATATGCCGCTCGATGAGATGCAGGCAGTGCCGGAGGCAGAGCTGCTCGTCGTGCTCGGCAGTGCGATGTCGGATGAGAAACAGAGATGCTGATTTCCTTTGCCCGGGAGATCCATGCGCGTTTTGGCACGCCGTATTTTGCCGATGCGTTTGCGGGGGAGCGGAGGAGACAGCGCATTGGCTGCGGGCCGTCGCGGCATGCTGTGGGCGAACGGCAGCGGCAGAGGAGGTCATAGAGCGCGAGACAAAGACCTTTGATCGCGTGCTCGTCCCGCGCGCGGGAGATGCTCGACGGGCGACGTACCGTGCTCGTCGTCGGACGGAATCGCACTGGCTGCAGCCCGAAATTCTCCTGCGGCTGATCGAAAAGGCGAGTGCGTCTCGCAGGGCATCATTCTCCTCGATCTTTTACCGCAGAACAGCGGGCAGGGGTAGAGGACGGGCTGCGCCAATGCACCGACGTGCCGATTCTCGACGCGGACGATCCCCCTAGGCGAGAGCTGCTGCACGCCGTGGATTTTGCCTTTTACGACGCATGAACTCGTGGACGTGCATCTGCGTCAGATTTTTGCTCGGCAAGCTGCCCACGGTCGGCTGGGTCGATGGAGCGGCAGCTGATTGAGGATATGGAGCACGTACCTATCGGCATATTGAGAGGAGGGCTGATCTATGGATGAGGGCGATCTCGTTTTGACGATATGTCCATGTGGATGGAGAGCTGCGCGCTGACGGGGAGCGGCGGCGTTCTTTGCCGGTCTGCAGGGCTGTGCGGTCATCGTCAATGGGCCGCTCTGGTGCTATCTCTTTACACAGCGGCATATCGAACAGACGCAGAGCGATATCTCACATCGAATGCGGTGCACGCAGCTCGATAACGATGCAATCGTGTTCGGTGCAGAGGCGTATCTGCGCGAGGCGCTTCAGCCATACATTGCGCATCCGCCTGCGCTGCTGCCGTCATCAGCGGCAGTTCGGCGAGCCTGATCGGTGACGATGTCGGTGCGATTGCACGTGCCGCAGGGTGACCTGTCCCATTGTTTCCCTTGACAGCGGCGGACTGATCGGGAGCTTTGCAGATGGATGGCGCGCGCTTCCTGTGCGGCGCTTGAGGTGCTGCTTCGGGTCGGCGGAGCCATCCGTGCGCCGGGGTCAACCTCATCGGCATGACCTCCTCCTATTACAACGGGGAGAACGATGCACGGAACTCGTACGCCTCCTGACGGGAGCAGGCTATGAAGTCCGCCACGTATTCGGCTGCGGCATGCGCCCCGAGGATGTCGATTCACTCGTTCAGGCGGAGCTGAACATCGTCGTGCATGATGAGCTCGGATGGGCGGCGGCAGAGTACCTCGAGGAGCACTGTGGTATGCCCTACATTGCTCCGCTGCCCCTACGGGCGCGCAGGAACGCGGCGATGGCTGGAGGAGATCTGTTCTGTGCCGCTTCCGCAGATGGCGGCGGCGATGGCGGAGATCCATGCGGCGGAGCGCAGAGATTTTCTGCGGATCAACGATCTCAAGAATACGTGGGGAGAGCTGTGCTTTGATACGGTGCTCATTCGTGCGCCGCGTACGACGGCGTGGGGGATGGCACAGGCACTGCGTACGGAGTGGGCGGATGTGCGTCACCTTGCTGTTGCAGCGGCAGTGCGCGCAGACGAGGCTGGCGCAGCGATCGCCGATGAGCGGCTGGCGGAGACGGATACCGCGCGGGCACAGGAACTCCTCACTGCGATGGAGCGTGGGCTGCTCATGGGGAGCAGTAGTGAGTCCGTATACGCCGACCCGCGCCGAATGCTCTATCTGCCTGTCGCCTATCCCGTGGTGGATCGCCTGCTGCTCTCCGATCTTCCCTTTATGGGGCTGCGCGGCGCACGCTGCATGGAGGACGCACTCTGGAATGGGAGCGTCCTGCGACGTGAGCTGTCCGTCCGTACACAGGGGTGCTGATGATGATACCGCGCTAGTCAGGAGAGCGTTATGACGGAATCCATTGTGACACCAAAGGAGAATCCGCTTGCCGCCGCGCCCGTGGGCGGATTGATTCGCAGGTTTGCCCTGCCCGCTATCGTCAGTATGCTCGTCATACGATTTACAACATCACGGATCAAATCTTCATCGGGCATACGGTCGGTATCCTAGGAAATGCAGCGACGAATACCGCCTTTCCCCATCGTGATTCTCTCCACGGGACCGGCGCAGCTCGTGGGCATCGGGACGGCGGCAAATTTCAATCTCTATGGGGGCAAAGGCACGGGACGCAGCACGCAGCCACGTCGGCACGGGGCTCGTCATGTCCGCCGCGCTCGGCATCCTGCTCGGCTGTCTTATTTTCATGTTCCAGACGCCTGTGCTTCTCCTCTGTGGGGCGACGGAGAACGTTCTGCCGTATGCACAGCGCTACCTCGGAATAACGGCATGTGGACTGCCGTTTCTCCTCTTTTTCACGGCGAACAGCATGCTCATCCGCGCGGATGGTGCACCGTCCTATGCGATGCGGTGTATGGTCAGCGGAGCCGTTCTGAACATTTATGCTGGATGCACTCTTCATGCTCGGATTCGGCTGGGGGATGGAGGGAGCAGCTCGCTACCGTCATGGCGCAGATCGTCTCATTTCCTCGTATGTATTCGTTATTTCTCCCGCTTTCAGGCGTTTCCGATCGTGCGCCCCATGCTGCGTGTGCGTGGGCGTGAGACGATCCATATCGCCAAACTGGGGCTGTCGAATTTTTGAATCAGATCATCATGATGACCGTTGGCATTACGCTCAACAATATCCTCACACACTACGGCGCGGCGAGCGTCTACGGTGCGGATATTCCGCTCGCTGTGGCGGGATTGTCACGAAGCTCCAACAGTGTGCTGATCGCCTTTACCGTCGGCCTTGCGCAGGGGTGTCAGCCGATCTTCAGCTTTAATATGGGGGCAGGGAACTACGGGCGCATCAAGGGAGACCTATCGCAAGGGGCTTGTTTTTGCGCTGCTTTTAAGCATGGCAATCTTTCTGGTCTTTCAGCTCTTTCCACGCCAAATCACAGCCATCTTCGGCGGCGGGTCGGAGCTCTATTTTGACTTTGCCGAAAAATATCTGCGCATCTGTTGATGATGGTCTGCATCAGCGGCGTCCAGCCGCTCACCGTCAACTACTTCACGGCGATCGGCAGTGTGCGAACGGGGGCTCATGCTCTCCCTCTCGCGGCAGGGACTCTTCCTCCTGCCGTTGCTCATCCTCCTGCCGCACATCTTTGGGCTGGACGGCGCGCTGTGACGCGGGACCCCATCGCCGAGATTCTCGCCTTCATCCTCGCTATGTCAACGATGTACCGGCATTGGCAGCAGCTGACACGCATGGAGTGGGGAGAAGTGCTGGAACAGAGATGAAAGTATCGTACGCGATTACTGTGTTTTCTTTGGTCACTTTCATCTTTTCGGGACTTCGCCCATGCAAAGAAAACAGCTCTATCAGCTAAGCCTTAAGATAATCCGTTACAATACGATCGAGCTGCATCTTAATCTTGGAAAAAAATCCTGGTCGAGGTCAAGTGTCCGTACAGCGATTTTGTTGCCGCTCATGCGATATTCTCTGTCTGGTATTATATCTTCATCCGTCTTGGCATAGAGAAGCATCCCAGAGACGTCATGCGGCTTTCCGGAGAGCTCGACTTCTTTATTTTTGACGTAGGTGAAGATTTGATATAAATTTCCCGAGTGGAGCGTATGTACACCGTATTGTTGCTGTGTCGTGCGAGAGTAATATTTCGCATCTATAATCAGTGTTTTTTCACCATGTTCGAGCATGATGTCTGTCTGCATGGTAGGAAGCATATCTCGTACTTCGTTATCGATCTGCCATGCGATCTGTGAGGATTGGCGTTGATTTGAGGGAATTCCCGCCGATAGTAAGCGAGGATGAATTTTTCGTAGAGCCGATGCATGCGCTGTTCATCAAGGAAGTCCATCAGCTTCGTTTTGCCGTTTGTCTGCGTTTGCGGTAATCCTTTGGCGATAAGGTAACAGATGGAGATGAGCATCCGATAGGATTGGTTGTTCCGGTCATAGCGCAGATTCCACTGCACAGCGAGGAGGTCGATCAATTCTACATCGTTAAAGAACACCAGTAGTTTTCGCAGAGCCTTCTTCCGTTCTTTTGACAAGTTAGACGATAGTAGTGCCAGCATGGTGGATTTGATGATGCGGTTCATGTAGGAGTTTACGGAAAAATCATCATAGTGGCAGACCATCTGTCGCCTAAGAAGCGTCTGCCTTTTTACGGATGCAGCAATGTCAATCTTTCCTCGAAGAGATGATGTTTCCTCTCTTTGGGGGATGTACTCTTTGCCCAGACCTCGTTTAATCAGATTTTCGCTTCCCTTTATGAGGATGGCTGCCATCAGCTCGCCTGTGTTGTCGAACTTCTCCGTGGCGATATTTTTTTATATCCCTTGACTATTTAGGATTTGGAATGCATAGGCAAGCATATAGTAGACATTTTGCACACGGATCACTGAATCGTACTCCTCAGTTTGTTGCTCCACTCATTCGCTTTCGCAGGTTCATCAAACCAGTATTCCTTTAGCAGGGGGATGATCTCATACTCCACCAGCATGGTGAGTTTTTGGTCGGTCAGTTCCTCGGGATCGATGTTACAGAAATAGCTGTGCCCGATCGAAGCCTTCGCTCAAAAGATTCATCGTCTTTGATGCTTTTGGTTCAGATCCTCCACACGGAAATCAGGTGATCGAACTTCGTGCTATTCAAGGCTTTTTGATACAATTTGAAACGTTCCGAGGAGAATGCAGGGGACAGCGCAAAGAAGCCGAACCTCCGTCGTAAGGCATAGTCCAGCATAGCCAGACTGCGGTCGGCAGTATTCATCATGCCAATGATATAAACGTTGGTGGGGATGTAAAACAGTTCATCTGCATAGAGCGGCTGTATTTTATTGCGGTCGCCGCGCTTGTCATTTTCGATCAGCATAAAGAGTTCGCCAAAGATTTTGCTGACATTTCCGCGATTGATTTCATCGATGATGAAGAAGTAGTCGTTGTCACTGTCGTCTGCGGCTCTTTTGCAAAATTTGTAGAAAACGCCTTCTTTGGTGGAAAAGCCGGTATCGGAAGGACGGATGCCCATAATGAAATCCTCGTAGGAGTAACTCTGGTGGAACTGTACCATCATCACGCGTTCGATGTCCTTCATGCCCATCATAGAATAGGCGAGGCGTTTGGCGATAAATGTCTTTCCGACACCGGGCGCACCGGTAAGGATGATGTTTTTCTTTGCTTGCAGGAGACCGACAAGGTTTCTATATGCATCCTCATCCATATATACGTCGGTTAAGAAGTCCTCTCGTGTGTATTCAGGGTATGTAACGACTTCTTCCTCGTCCCCTAAAGACACTTCGTCTGTCTCAAAAAGAGCGGAAATTTTTTGTACCGTTTCGGTCTTATTGGTCAAATCTACAAGCGTTCTCATTCCTAACGTTATGGGGGCTGTCCAACTCCCTTTGTGAGTCCATTTTACCTTGCGAATGTGGGGATATGTTTCCCTATTATCGTCGTACTCATAGTCGGATGTCACGGTGCCCATGCCCACAATCTCGGATTGCCCTTTTTTGACAAAGACAATATCGCCGGGCTCCATGCTATGCAAAGAAATCCCATAACATCCGTTTTGCATGGCGGAATGATGCATCAGAATTATACTTCTCTTGTAGAGCCTCTTCGACTTCTCCTACTTTCGTGTAGTGGGACAAGTCTCCGACCAGAGACCAACCAAGTGCCATAATACCTTCTGTGTAGAACATTTCCCACATGGAGGCACCTTCACCTGGCGCATAGAGCCAATACTGTTTGGTATCAACATCAGCGTCACCAAGCGCATTATTTTTAGGAGCTTTCTTTGCACGGCGTCTGGCCACGTTGTCAGATACTACCTTTCTGAACACCTCTACGGCGAGCTCATCGGTCATATCGACTGTCTTTCCCGCATCAGTAAGTGTCCATACACCCCGTACACTATTGTCGATGTAGCCACCACTTACAAGATAGCTTCTGGAAAAAGCAACATCATTCTCGAATTTGTTGACGTGGGTCTTTCCTCTGATTTCGCGCAACTCATCTGTTGTCAGTTTTTCATTTTGGATGATCTTCTTCATTGTATCTGGACGAGTGGCTGAGCCGCCAAGGTCACGTAGAGCCTCTATGATGGGCTTAAACCACCGAATAGTGACATTTTTGCACTGTTAGACTTTTTCCGCGTCTGTTTTTCGGAGGGCAATTTCTCTTGAGATTGAGCTGAGGTTTTTCATTTTTCATTCCTCCATTTACGGCATCCATAGGGATTGCTCCCGTCAGAGAATAATGAGAATATAAAAATCTCTATGAGAGAAGTATATCATAGAACGTTCAGCATTCGCAAGAAAATCATGCCCTATGCGATTTTTTTCCATTCTTTTTGGAACAATATATTTTTCCATTGCATTTTTGTCATGACCTCGTATAATGATAGAGAAAGTAAGTGCTGATGCACTCTTCTCTATATTGCTTTAGAGTCCTGTGAGGCAACAATAACGTAACTTCCA